>Ga0190360_1000573_pt1 | contig 20455 bp, 15 predicted proteins | sample 48721834_MG_FD_161271 | JGI IMG/M metagenome (GOLD analysis project Ga0190360, IMG submission 161271) | Hydrothermal vent microbial mat bacterial communities from Southern Trench, Guaymas Basin, Mexico - 4872-18-3-4_MG | ecosystem: Environmental > Aquatic > Marine > Hydrothermal vents >... | reverse complement strand
CCCGTCTTCGGACGAACACCGTATGGTTAAGCCATCTTTGCCCCTCGACAGCGGGATTCAGGGCGAGGAAGTGTCAAAGTCAGGCATTGATAGATCGGCAGCCCCCACGCGTTTATATGCTCGTAGACCTCCCCCTTTGAGGAGGCCCTTTGGTAGTGCTTGGCGTAGGCGAGGGTGAGCTTTTTCCGAGTCATGAGATCCCACTCCTTCCGAGACATGGAGACCTCCTTGCCTGAGATCCTTTGGGAAGGAGGTTAGGGGATTTGGGGTAGATTTTTAAATGAGGCAACGATGGGGCTTTCGAATAGATTTTTGATGAGGCAAGTCGCATGTGCCCATCACTTGTAGTTCAGGATAAGGAGACTTATTCTTTCAAAAATGAGGTCTTCCCTGCGCAAAATAACTTCTCACTCTTTTCAAAAACCAAATGAACGTGACGCTCATGAACTCGCGAGAGATTCCGATAAGATTTTCCTTATGACTGACTAAAATGGTCAATCTGAGCTTGACTACAGGAGGTGCAAGGATGTCTCGAGAAACCACCTTTGACCTCAATGTCGGAGTGGGATACAGCACGGACCCAGATTCCCACAGGGCAGGGGTGGAGGCAGTCAGCGAGGCTATAAGGAGCTCTGGAGATCCCGCCATCACATTTCTCTTTACGACGGAGTCTTACGACCAGAGGGCTGTGTGGAGATCTGTCAGAACGGCCATCGGAGACTCCAAACTCGTTGGGGTATGCGCAGGAGGCATTATTGTGGGTAATTCTGTCCTGAAGGAGGGAGTGTGCGTCTTGACCCTTAGTGGGGCTGGTCTTCGTGTGGCTACCTCATTGCAGGCAGGACTGAGTAAGGACCCCCGTGGTACAGGACAACGAGTGGCGAAGGATCTGCTCTCAAGCGACATCACAAAAGGAGTCACCTTTGTGTTCCCTGATGGATTTGCAACTGACGTTTTTGGGGCCCTTCGTGGTCTTTATAATGTGATGGGGCCAGACTTTAGGTATCTGGGAGGAGGGGCTGGTGACAATCTCAAACTATTCAGGACCTATCAGTTCGGCGACGATGGCGTCGCGAGTGATGCATTGGCCGCCGCCCTCATTGATGGCCTATCTATAACTACGGCAATAGCAAGTGGCTGGAAGCCGCGCGGGGAGCCCTTAATAATTACAAAGGCTAAAGGCAAGACAGTTTTTGAGATCAATGGCCTTCCTGCCTTTGAAGTCTATTCCAAGTTGCTAGGTGGAGTTTCACCGAAGCACTTCCCAGAGTACGGATTACGTCATCCGCTCGGTTTTCCTGATATTTGGGGAAACCACATAATCAGAGCCCCGTGGAGAGTTAACCCCGACGGGAGCATACAATTCGTCAGTGAAGTCCCGGAAGGAGCCGTGGGCCATGTCATGACTTACAGCCGCGAACTTATCGTCCAGAGTACCGCCCGCGCGGTCCGAAAGGCAGTTGGCGGCACCCGGCCCAAATTCGTCCTCGTTTTTGACTGCGTCTCACGGTACCTATTGATGGGACCAGCGTTCCTCAATGAGTTACAAAAAATCAGAGAGGCCATAGGGCAAGAGACGCCACTTGTAGGGATCATTACCTTCGGAGAAATAGGACCCCACGGTGATGCTCCGTTTTTCCATAATAAGACACTAGTCTTGGCTGTGGCAAATACCTCCAGCGGCGCAGGAGCGACAGACTGTAGTGCTCTGCCCGACGTGGATCACGTCGATATGGTCACTGGTGAGCTCTCTGCACTTCATGAAATTGCCTGTATAGGTCATGATGGAAAGAATCATCCAACAGAAGAAATCCTCGAGGAAGCTATGAGCCGAACGGTCAGGCTTTTTGGCCTCAGCCGGTATGCACTCTTCTTAGGACCTGAGAATCAACGACGACCTGTTTCCCTGTGGGGGTTTCGTCAAAGCACTGAAGCATTGAAGTGCTTATCAGAGGAATCAAGACCTGAAGCCTTTCGTTTTGACTTAGGCGGAGACGGACATTTAGGGGTACTGTACTTCGAAAAAATGTATCCTCTGAGAAGTCGAGAACGCAGATTGTATGAGTTATTTGCTCGACAAGTTGAAGAGATACTGGTGGCACAGCGTAGACAAAGAGAGCGCCAAAAGATCTTTGAAGAATTGAGAGAAAGTGAATCTCGCTTCCGAGCCCTTGTAGAGCAATCTCTGGTAGGAGTTTACATGACTGACGGTAATTACTTTCTTTACGTGAACGACGCCTTTGCAAGAATGTGTGAGTACAGTTCCAAGGAACTCGAAAGTAAGGCCCCAATCGATCTCGTCCATCCAGACGACCGTACCACAGTTTGCAGCTTGATAAGAAAAGGCTTGAGAGGCGAAGCGCATGTCGTACACTTTCCTTTTCGTATTATCACACGAAATGGGCGAATCATGCATTGCGAAACCTTTGCAAGAACCCTGAATATTGGGGGTCGAAAAACTATTATAGGAAGCGTTGTGGACCGCACAGAACAAGAGCGTCTTGAGGAGCAAGTTCGACGAGGGCAAAAGATGGAAGCCCTTGGCCGTCTGGCGGCTGGCATAGCACATGACTTTGGAAATGCCTTAACTGCGATAAGGGGCAACCTTGAACTTGCTCTTCTAAAGCTCGAGGAGGAAAATCCTATTCGGCGTAACCTCCAATCAGCCCATAACGTGTGTGCCCTTGCAACAGAAACCATTAGAAAACTCTTGTTCTTCGGTCGCCAACAGCCCATTTCCAAAACGTCTATGGACTTGAATTCTGTGGTTGAAGAAACGTTAGGCGTACTTGATCGCTTGCTAGGGGAAGATATCCAGGTCTTGAAAGACCTTGACCCCCGTCTTCCTCCTGTTGAAGGGGATCGTGCCGCCCTATCTCAGGTAATCATGAATTTGCTCCTCAACGCGCGTGACGCCATGCCACACGGTGGCAGCATTCGGATTAAAACCGCAGTAGTGACACTAGACAAAAAGATTGCTGAGCAAGATCTTGAAGCCCGGCCCGGCCACTTTGTCTGTCTGTCAGTACATGATACCGGTGAAGGTATCAGACAGGAGTTGCTGGACAAGATTTTCGAACCTTTTTTCAGTACGAAGCCTGGTGTAGGAACAGGCATGGGATTATCGGTGGCCTACGGTATAGCTAAAGAACACGGTGGTTGGATCTCAGTCGAGAGTGAAGTAGGTAAAGGTTCACTGTTCAAAGTCTATTTACCAGTGTCTAATCACGGACAACAACAAAGGTTAGCTCAAATCCCCGCTATCAAGAACACAACGAACAATCACGAAACTATTCTAGTAGTAGAAGACGATGAGCAGATAAGGCAAATGGTGGAAACGGCTTTGGTTCAGGCGGGCTATAAAGTGTTGCTCGCAGCAGGAGTAGAAGAAGCTTTGGCTCGTTTTGAAGCCGCCAAGGGTCAGGTCGATCTACTTTTGACCGACATGGTACTTCCAGATGGAAATGCTATACAGTTAATTGATCTTCTATTGAGCCAAAATGAGCAACTACGAGTCCTCGTAACAAGCGGCTATACCGAGGAGAGGTCGCGACTGGATATCGTCCGGAAAAGAAGGTTCCCTTTTCTGCAAAAGCCTTACTCTTTAGCGGAGCTTTTTTATGCGGTGACTAAAACCCTTAGAAAGAGAAAGTGCTGATCAAATCTTGCTTCATAGCGACAATCGGTAGACTAAATTGAGAGAACATTTATCTTGGTGGCCTCCCACTCAACAATTTTCATTTGCACGACCCATGAGGACCAAGTTCTCGGGCTACAACGGTAACCACTATGCCGTCGCCCTTTCGTCTTAAATCGAGTTAAAGGAGAAAGGCCTACGTGACGATGATATATGAAAGGGCTGTGCGGCCAAGAAATAGCCGGCCAGAAGGATAGCCGTGATCGGGAAAGGGGCCGAAGGGCGAGTTGGTCACGTCTTGAGTACCTTTTCCATGCGGCCTCCACTGAGGATTATGATTTTGAGGTCACAAGGATTAGAGTGCTGGTTTTCTGTCCCAAAACTAGGAGACAGCCAGGCAAAGAAGCATAGCACTATGATTATTTAAATTAAGGTAAGGAGGATAAGCTATGAGGATTCTCATCGTTGATGATTTCGGCACTATGCGAAAGATTTTGAAGAATATCCTTAAGGATCTCGGTTATACTGACGTACTGGAAGCTGAAGACGGCGAATCTGCTCTTCAGATCCTCCGAAAAGAAAAAATCGACTTGGTTATATCTGATTGGAACATGCCAAAGATGGACGGTTTGGCGCTTCTGAAAGCCATCCGTTCGGACGAAGCTCTTAAGAACACTCCAGTATTGATGGTCACCGCTGAAGCGCAGAAACAAAACGTTATTGAAGCGATCAAAGCTGGTGTCAATAATTACGTAATTAAGCCATTTACGCCTGAAGTAATTCAGGAAAAGATTGCAAAGATTTTTTCGTCTAGCTAAAGTTTCTTTAGGAATAGACGATAAAAAGAGCAATAAGGCAGTCGATGAGAATAACCCTGAGCAGATCAAACTTTGCTAATGCCAAGCTGTGCTGTTCTGGAGTTACTCGGGAATTGCAGGGCATAGGGTTTATGGGAACCAAAAAGCCAACAGAATAAGGCGGAGGTGACGCATGAAGGTCGAATACATAAACCCCTTTTTGAATGCGACAGTAAGGGTACTGAAAACAATGGCATCGCTAGAAGTGAGTCCAGGCAAGCCTTATATCAAAAAGAATTCTAATGCAGTAGGCGATGTATCAGGAATTATCGGAGTGACCGGTGATACCCAAGGGTCCTTATCTATTTCTTTCACAGCTGAATGCATTAAGCAAATCGTATCAAATATGCTCGGTGAAAAAATAAATGAAATAAACGATGACGTGAAAGATGCTGTAGGTGAGCTGACCAATATCATCTCTGGGGATGCACGTAGAGAGCTATATGAGAAAGGCTTGAATTTGCAAGGATCAATACCGACAGTGGTGGCCGGTCCCGGTCACGAGATAAGGCACATTGGGAAAGGTCCTACCATTGCTATTCCTTTTCAAAGCGACGCTGGGCCAATAACAGTGGAGGTTTGCTTTAACCGCTAAGGCATTCTGCCAGTGCTGTTGAATTGAGACAAGGATAGATGACCTTTATACATCGATCAACAGCACTAGAGATACCCGAACACAGATGTGCTCCCCGCTGGCCCCCTGGGCGGGGGATCTCATTTTTCCACACTTTTTCCACAAAGTAGACGCCCATTTTCTCATCTGTCGTTGCCTTTGTTCAGGACTTGACATGCTCGAAAACCAGCCTATCCGCCGTCGGGCGATGGGGCTTCAGAAATAGTGTACCCTCCAAGCCTTTTTCTCAGGCTAAAGAAAAGGAAGCATAAGGTCGATATAGTATAGGACGAAATTCCCAGAATAGGCTAGTTGAAGTTTAGGTATGCTGGTGACGGTCTTTGAACACTGGATCAGGAACCCCGAAAGGGCAGGTTTAGCCCACATCGATCTCGGGGAGTACCGGCGCTTTGTGGATTTTGCAAACCTTTTCAAGTTCTTCTTCATCCCTGGTACAGGAGAGCTTTATGCCGTGGAGGAAAGTCCCCAGAAGCCCAGGCTGTGCTTGGTGCTGGGTGTTTTCCGAAATCAGGAGGAAGCACGTAGCAGACTTGAAGAGTTTAATGGCCTCGTTCGACTTGGGGACGTCGTGAGGCAAATAGAAAAAAGGAAGGAGGGAAGATCATGGCTCAAGCATTGTTACAGCCGAAAGAAGGCCAGGGGATCAAGGGTGCGACGCTGAGGCAGAAGATAGAACAACAAAAACTTTCAAGGACTTCTGCCAAGAAGCAACAGATGGTGGAAAGGCTCGCTTCAAGTGCTGAACAATTAGCTGCCTCTGTGGAGGAAACTACATCTGCAGTCGAGGAACTTGGCAAAACCGTACAGATGATCGCGTCAGGGGCCGAGGAGGCCTCGCGGAATGCTACCTCTTCCGAGAAGGCCGTAGATGGACTTGCGGCGGACCTAAAGGCAGCAGACGAAAAGATGGCAGAAGTACTCACTACCTTTGAAAGATTGCAGCAAAAGAATCAAGTCTTTGCCGACCAAGTCAGGAAGGTGGCCCAAGGGATCAGTGACTCTGCGATGACTGCGGAAAGGAGCGCTGGACTTATTATGGAGCTGGAACGGCTCGGAAATAAGATCGGGGAAGCGGTTGAAGCAATAACCAAAATCTCGGATCAGACCAACCTGTTAGCCCTCAATGCGGCCATCGAAGCGGAGAAGGCCGGTGAGCACGGCAAGGGTTTTGCGGTTGTCGCGGACGAAGTGAGGATTTTGGCCGAAGGTGCTGAAAAGGCGGCCCGTCAGATAAATGAAGCGGTCCAAAATATTCAGTCATCCACAAAAACGGTAGTTGAAGGTGTCAAGAAAGCTGCCGAAGAGGGTCGAGAGAGGGCCGAGGAGACCAAGACAGTTGTACAGAACCTTGAAACTGTAGCTACAGCGGCTGAAGCTGTGGCTGAGGCAGCCAAGAAGGCCAGCGAGGCCTTTGCCAGGGGTCTACAGGTTGGCGAAGAACTCAAGAAAGGAAGTGCCCAAGTGGCCGCTGCAGCTGAGGAGCAGGCCTCTGCCTCGAGCCAGATAGAGCGGACGCTCACCGAGCAGAACAAAGCACTGGCTGACATTTCTTCTGCCACAGAGCAACTGAGGAGGATGGCCGTAGAGTTGAGGGAGGCCAGCAGCATCGAAGACAAAGCTTCTTCGGAGCTGGCTGCTGCTGCCGAAGAGCTCTCAGCGGCAGTGGAAGAGTCCACTAAAGGCGCAAAAGAGATAGAGGAGGCTTTAGGTCAACTCAGTGCCGCAGCAGAAGAACAGGCAAGAAATACAGAGGAGGCCGCTAAAGGAATACGACATCTGGAAACTCTTTTGAAAGAGGTGGGCGAGCTAGCGTCGGATTCAGCCTCGAAGATGGAAGAGCTCAAAAACCTTTTTGTAGAGAACGAACGTGCAATCGCGAAGATGATCGAAGGGGTAATGGAGATAGAAGCAGATCTCTCCAAGAACGTAGCTAACCTTCGCGACTTAGCCAAGTTGGTGAAAACCATGGATAAGGTCGTAGAGAAAATCAATGCAATTACACTACAAATAAACATGCTCTCCGTCTCTGGTGCAATCGAGGCAGCGAAAGCCGGTGAGTATGGAAAGGGCTTTGAAGTGGTTTCTGGGGATATAAAAGACCTTGCGCAAGAGGCCGAGGGTAATGTCGATAGTATAAAGGAAGCTCTTGAGGAGATAAACGCTCAGATCATTACTTGCACAGAGGATTTGGAGATGGCGCTGTCGAGCTCGAAGGCGGAGGCGGAAAAGGCCAAAGGATTGAAAGAGGAGATTGCCGTACTTACTCAGCAGATCGATGAAATGGGGGGTTCCTTCAATGAGGTAAGGGATCGTGCTGAGGCGAACGTCGAAGTAGTCGCTGAGGTGGCCAAAGGGGTGCAACAGATAGCCGCAGCAGCGGAAGAGACGTCCAAATCGGTAGAGGAGGGCAGTAAGGCCGCCCAGCAACAGCTAGCGGCTATGGAGCAGATCTCGGCAGCTATAGACGAGATAGCTGCCCTCGCAGACGAGCTTCAGGCTATGTAGGGGGATGATGATGAAAAAGGCGATAACGGTCAGCAGTGGCGGTGAGGTCTTTGGATTCTTTATGGACGATGTAAAAGAGATTGTCAAATGTCCCCGGATCTTCTCCGTGCCGAAGGCTCCAGAGTACGTGAAAGGGATAGCGACTTTGAGAGGAGACTGCCTGCCCATAATCAGCCTCTCTAGACTTCTTTGGGAGAGAGACGAGGACGGTGAGAAGGTCTTGATCGGTCAGATCAATGGTGAACTCGTCGGCTTTCTGGTGGCAGAGGTGAACAAGGTCATCGAGGTGAGTGATGAAGATCTCAAGCGACCTTCTTCAGCCCTTGGCAAGGACATCAAGAAGAAGTATGTCTCAGCAGTGTATACTGACAACGGCGAATTGATAACGTTCCTCCAAATGAAAAAGCTGGTTGATGCAGGTACAAGTAAAAAACAACAGAAGAAAGCGGTCAGCGGTGGCTCCAAACAAAAGGTGTCCTCCGGGGTGCAACAAGATGTCGACCACGGTGAGAGCGTGCTGATCTTCGATGCGGGCGGGGACGTCTACGGGATAGCGGTTTCGGATGTGAAGGAAATAGTAGAGTACCCAGAAAGGGTAGTCCCCGCCCCCTCTGCCCCTTGCCATGTTCTGGGTCTCTTTTCAATAAGGGGGAAAGTGATTCCCTTGATCTCAATCAAGCGCTTCCTCGGCTCTGAGGTGGAATCCGTTCAGGGACGAGTCATCATCATCCAGAAGGCAGGCGTCGAAGTGGGGCTTGAAGCGGACTCGGCTAGGGAAATCAGAAAGGTCAGGAAAGAAGAAGTAGTGCCGCCACCCAGTTCATTGGATCAGCAGCAGGAGAAAATCCTGAAGGGAATTATAAAACTGGATGGCGGGAAGCGTCTGGTGCACTTCCTCGATCCAGAACCCTTCATTGAACTGGAAGGCATGGTTTCGAATGAGGAAAGCATGGAGGAAGAGATGAAAATCCAGGAGCAGAGAAAGATGTTTGTGTGGTTCTCTCTCGCCTCCGACGCCATGGCCCTTCCGATAGAAGTCGTGAAGGAAGCGGTAAACGTTGACAAGATCGTGCCTGTACCCAGGGCTCCTAAGTTCGTGGAAGGTGTGATGAATCTCAGAGGGGAAGTTCTACCGATCATTTCCCTGGCCAAGCTACTGGGTTCTGAGGTTGAGCGAAACGAGTGCAAGAAGGTGATCGTTACGTACTTGGATGGAGCAGAAGCTGGCCTTCTTGTGAAGGAAATAAAGGGGATTCTCAGAGTAAGTGAAGCGGATGTATCCCCTCTGAGTGAGGTGGCAAAGGAAGCTGCTCAAGCCTTTTCGGGAGCGATCAGGCGGGATGATGACCTCATACTTGTGCTTAACATGGAAGCCTTACTAAGCGGGACAGACAAGGAAAAACTTCGGGTGCTGACAGCAGAGGAAGGAGGGGCTGAGGCACATGAAGAAGATCAGGGTCCTAGTAGTTGATGACTCTGCTTTCATGCGAAAGGTCATATCTGAGATTCTGGAGTCTGACCCGCAAATTACTGTTGTTGCGCGAGCCAGGGATGGCCTAGATGCTCTGGAGAAGATTGAGCAGTTCGATCCTGATTTAATAACCCTTGACCTCAATATGCCAGTGATGGATGGGCTTGAAGCTCTAAAGAGAATAATGGAGAACCGACCGAGGCCTGTAGTGGTTGTTTCTTCGTTAACGCAGGAGGAAGCCCCGATCACAATGCAGGTCCTCGACCTTGGAGCGGTGGATTACATTCCAAAGCCCTCTGGCACGATCTCCTTAGATATAAAAAAAATCTCCCAGGAAATAGTTGCCAAGGTTAAAGCGGCTGCTGGGATAGATCCTAAAAAGATTAGCCGACCTCGACCACGCAGAGACTTTGTTCATAAAGCCGAAGAGTCTAATTCCCCCATCTTCGCCGTGGCCGTAGGAGTTTCAACTGGAGGACCAAAGACTTTGCTGGATATCTTTGAACAGGTGGTTCCGGACCCCGAAACCGTCTATCTGGTCGTTCAGCACATGCCTCCCCAATTCACCCCTTCCTTAGCAGAGAGGCTCGACAGGTACACCCCGATTCCTTTTTGCCAAGCTCAAAATGGTCAACCCCTGCGTGGAGGTAGAGGGTATCTTGCTCCAGGTGGCTGGCATATGACAGTCACGGACGATCTTCATATCAGACTTTCTAAGAAACCGCTCAACACTCTTTTCAGGCCGTCGGTCGATGTGCTCTTTTCTTCGCTAAAGGAGGCCTTTGGTGACCGAACCGTAGGGATTCTGCTTACCGGTATCGGTTCGGATGGAGCTCGGGGCCTCCTTGACATAAAAGGAGCAGGGGGCGTCACCATAGCGGAGTCTGAAGAGACAGCTGTAGTTTACGGTATGCCCATGGCGGCAAAGGAGCTAGGTGCGGCGGAGGTGATCGCCCCCTGCTATGAAATCCCAAAGGAAATCCATAAGGCCGTTTTGAAAATAAAGCGGAGGCTGAAAAATGCCGAAAGAAGAACTCATCAGAGAGCTGTTTGAAGGAAACCCCAAGGAGCGAAAATTTGCTGCTGAAGACCTAGCCGAATACAAGGATGAGGAAACCATTTCTGTCCTCTTCAGGGCCATCGCAGAGGATAAAAACAGAGGAGTCAAAGAGGTATGCGCAGAAAGCCTGAAACGTATAGGGGGCGAATCCGTTATAAAGAGTGCAGTCGAAGTATTGAAAGCAAAAGACCCTTTGGCTAGAGCGCTATGTCTGGACATTCTTGCTCACTTCGGTGAAGACTCCATTGCTTATCTCTCGCCCCTGCTCAAATCAGCTGATTACAACGACAGGAAATATGCATTGGACGCCCTAGCTGTTATTGGTGGACGGAAAGCGATGGATCTCATCTTGGCTATGACGAAAGATCCGAATCCAAACGTAAGGTACACAGCTGCAGAATATCTTTCCTGTCTGCCCAAAGATCCTAAAGTCACGCAAACTCTGAAAAAGCTTCTTCAGGAAACGGATGATCCGTACGGAATAAGCACGATTTGTCAGGTGATACGCTCACGCAAAGAGACAGAGCTCTTGCCCGATCTAAGCGACAAAGTAAAAGATGTGACTGATCCTTTCATCAAACATTGGTTGTACAAGGCAATAGTTGTCCTTAATGGTACGGACTATCTCATTGGCGCATTAGAAAATGCCCTCGAGATCGAAGCCTTAGAGGATATCCTCAAGGATATAATTCTTGCCAATGGCGAAATTCCGCATGACGTCAAAAACTTTATTCGGGAAAACGGCATAGAGGTGGAAGATGAGATGTTAAAGGAGAGCCTCTGATGCTTACCCAAGAGACCTTCGAGGAAATTAGGAAAATTATAAAAAATTACAGCGGCATAACTTTTGAGGATAAGAAGAAATACTTTCTCGAAAACCGAGTATCCCAACACATGAAAGAACTCGGAATGACATCAGTCAAAGATTACCTTTTGGCACTACGTCTCTCTCAGGAAAGGGTGAGAGAATTGGTTTCGAAATGCACGGTTAACGAGACCTACTTTTACAGAGAGTTTTATCAACTTGAAGCCTTCGCGGAAGAGCTTTTGCCTAAAATGGCCGCCAAGAAGCGAAGGGTGAGGATCCTTAGTATACCTTGTTCGACGGGCGAAGAACCTTATACCATAGCTCTCATTGTCAACGAAGTTTTACGTGATCTTAAGCGCCTTAAGATCATTGGAGTGGACATAGATTACGTCGCTTTGAGGAAGGCCGAGGAAGGAATCTATGAAGACAGAAGCGTCTCCAAATTACCAGATGCGTATCTCCTCAAGTATTTTTCGCGGAATGGCCAAGGTTGGGAAGTGAGGCCGTTGTTGCGTGAAGCAGTTCACTTCATGGAGGGTAACATCCTTGACCGGCGCTTCGTGAGATCTCTAGGGGAGTTTGAATTTGTGTTCTGCAAGAACCTTTTAATTTATTTTGATGCGAGGGAGCAACGCATGGCCGCTGCTCATCTTTACGATGCCTTGACCGATGACGGCTATCTTTTTTTGGGACATGCTGAGTCAATGTCACGGATAAGTTCTGCGTTCAAGGCAGTTAGGGTGAAGGGAACCATCGCTTACCAAAAGGAAGAAGAGGAGGACGAAGAATGAAGCGAGCGTTGGTCGTGGATGACTCCTTGGTGGTGAGGAATTACCATGTAAGTCTTCTAAAAACCCTTTCTTTCGAAGTCGAAACAGCAGAAAACGGAGCCGAAGCCTATGAGAAATGCCTGCAGAACCCTTACGATTTGATACTATGTGACATCAACATGCCGGTCATGGATGGTTATAGATTCACCAAAAAGATCAGGAAGCTTGAGGATTACGAAAAAGTGCCTATAATTCTTGTTACGACTTTAAACTCCGAGGAGGATCGAAAGAAAGCTCTCCTCTCGGGGGCGACCCTTTTTGTGGTGAAGCCTATGAATTTTGCTATTATGAAGAAGATGCTGGAGGCAGTATCATGAAAAAAATCATTTTGCTAGTTGAAGACAATCCAGAACACGCAGAAATTGTGCAGCTTGCTTTAAGTAAAATGGCCGATGCAGAAATCAAGTGGGCCAAAGATGCCAGTGAGGCCCTGAAGTTATTACAGGAGGGGTTCAGGCCCCATCTGATACTTCTCGATTACCGCTTGCCGGGTATCTCAGGCAAGGAATTCCTTGAAAAGTTGAGAGAAATGGAAGGGGTGGATGCAAGGGTTATTGCCCTCACGGCGGAATACATTTCGAAAGCGGAACTCATAAAGGACGGCTGCAATAACGCGTTGCTTAAGCCTTTCTTGCCTGATGAACTTCTCAGCAAGATAAGGAGGTACCTCAATGGAAGCTGAAGTCTTCCACAAGGCCCTTCAAATGATGGACGTCCTCTGCCTGATATTAGAAGAGGGCGTCGTGAGATTTGCAAACGGCAAAGCTGAAACTACCCTGGGCAAGAAGTTACTGGGCCAACAGATCAAGGAGGATCTTCTGCAGAGCCAAACTCCTTTTGTCAAGTGGAAGAGCTTCAACATCGGTCGTTATACTGTTTGCCTTGGGACAGATGTAAGCCTCGAAAAGAGCGAAATACAAAGACTCAAAGGCGAGCTCGAAAAGCGCAAAGAGTTCTTTGCTACTGCAACGCATGAAATAAGATCTGCTGCTAATTCCATATTAGGTTACCTAGCTTTGTTCGTGGATGATGAAATAAAACTAGCTCATCGAGAAGAACTAGCTCAAAAGGCTTATTCAGCTGCCCTCAGACTGTCCGCATTAGTTAATGATCTACTTGATTACGTACGCATTGAAGAGGGCGCTAAAGAATTGAAAGATGAGCCTCTAAAAATAAACTCTATGCTCCATGAAATAGTTGAAGATTTGAAAGGTTATGCTTTTCGAAAAGACGTAGAACTTCAGGTTCCCTCGGTAGGAGAGAATCTTACGATACTAGGTGAAAAGAAAGCCTTCTGTCGCGTGATGAGAAATATCATAGATAACGCAATAAAGTTCACGTCTATGAAAGAAAAGGGAGAGAAAAGAGTTACAGTATCCTTCAGTGAAGAAGAACAGGGCATTTCCATCACAGTGCACGACACAGGCATTGGAATAGAACGTGAGAAGCTACCGCACCTCTTTCAGCCTTTCGTAAGCTATAGTCCTGGAGGGACGGGTTTGGGACTTGCTCTTTCCAAGAAGCTCATAGAACTAATGCAAGGGGAAATTGCCATCCGCAGTGCTGGTACTGATAAAGGTACAACGGTTGAGCTATGGTTCCGGAGAGCAGGAGTGGAAAAATAGATCTTTTCTTTCAAGAACTCGACAGGGCTTTCCTTCCGGTCGTTGAAGGAGTGGAACACATTGTCCAAACTTTCTCGATTTTTTCGAAGGGCCTGGTAGATCTCCAAGGTGGTTTAAAGACCATAGTTGTACAGATTGAAAACCTTCTCAAAGAAGGAATAAATCTCAAGTTAAGCGCAGCTCAGCAAGCACTTCAATCCGTCGACTTAAAAGAAGTCAAGGCTGAAATAGGTAATCACGTACACAAATTCCAGGAACTGACTCAAGGACTCATTTTGGCATCATTGAATCTCAGCATTAAGGCTCAAAAAGTGGAAGGTGTACAAGGACAAGTCTTGAAAAAATTAGGCGAAGAGATGGCGGATTTCTTAATGGCAATGAGACGCAGAATGGACGAAGCTTATAAAACTTTGCAACAAAGCTATAAGGAGCTTGAGCTGCTGATGAGTGCCTTATCAAGAGAAATTGCTGTTACCACCTTCGACGAATTGAAAGAAATGATTGATTACATCGGAGATTTGGGACTTCCTCCCGTCGAAGAGTTGATCCTCCATTCTCAGTTTCACGACATTCTTCGGCAGGAGATGGAAAAGATCAGAGCCTTTTGGAATGAACTATATCAGATTGAACAGGATGCTTCTCTCTATCGGTTAGGCAGGCGAGCTGCTTTACTCGAAGAATTACCGACCCAACTGGAGCGTGTAAGAAATCTGGCTGAACAAAAGTTGAATGAGCTACGAGAAGCCCTGAAGGAAGTTAATTACAACATGCGTACGTGTTGTCACACTGCTTTCAGTAGAATATATAGAGTGAAGGAGCTGACAGAGGCAATAAAATTAAAAGTGGAAGATCTATGGACACGGATCAGAATACTGAAACAGGACATACCTCGCAATGACAATTATGTCAATCGCTCCTTTGCCAGAGAAGTGCTGATGCTTCATGCTTTGTGGACGCAGTTCGCCATCAATAATGGTCAACAAGCAGCCGAAGAATATGGAACGCTAGACCTCATTGAAAAAGTCGGTAACGATCTTAGAGATGTTGATCAAAGGATTGTTGCTTCCGTGACACATTGGCAATCTCTGGGTCGTTCAGTCAGAAACATCGTACAGGAACTGGATACGGAGCTCAGGGAGCTTTCTGACAAGCTCGACGCGCACCTTAAAGGCATATCAGAATTTCTCAATAAAACTCGAGAAGAGCTACTTAGCCTTAGAAATACCTTTTCGCAGCTAACCCGGCGATGCATGAGACACATAGAAGAGGCCAAGAGAGGTTTCAGGTGGAGATCGAGGCTGATTCTTCAGGAACTTGAGAGACAAAAACAGCAATTTCAAGAGCGCATATGGGACGTGCGCACTGAGGAGGAGTTCCTGAAGGGTTTCAATACCCTCTCTCTTACGGGAGTCTTGGCTGGAGAGCAAATGCAATCGAGCATAGAGCTTTTCTGAGGGGAGGTATAAAGATGAAGGTTCTAATTGTAGACGATGCTCCTACGGTAAGGTCACTAGTCAAAACAACACTGGAAGCTATGGGAATAACAGTACTTGGAGCATCCAATGGCAAAGAAGCCCTCGACGTGGTAAAGCGAGAGGCTTTCGCTCTCATCATCTCCGATATTAATATGCCAGTGATGAACGGTCTTGACTTCCTCAAAGCTTTTCGTTCCTTTAATAGAAGGACCCCTTTCCTTGTTCTTACTACAGAGTCTGATCCGGGGAAGAAAGAAGTTGCTAAAAGACTTGGTGCTACGGGCTGGATCGTAAAGCCTTTTAGACCTCAAGATCTATCGAATGTGGTGAGGAGATTTGTGAGATGAATTGGCAGGAGAAACTACGCAGGCCTCTCAAAGAGAACGAGAACCTGTATCTCATCCGCTTCAACCTGGGTCCAGAGGTTTTCAGCCGTGGCATAAGGATAGAGTGGTACATTGAGGATCTCAAGTCTTTGGGCGAACTGATACTTGACGTACAAGAAGAAAAGCTTCCTGACGGCGACGAAGTTGCTGAAGACTGTTGCTATGTAGCAGAGGCGCTCTTGGTTAGTGAAGAGCCAGAAGGCACCATTAAAGAATTACTTGAATTTATCCTGGACGATGGCGTCCATATCGAAACCATCTCTACCAGAGATCCTTCACAGGAGCATTTAGAAGAAAAGGCAGAAGTAGAAGAGGTGCCCGAACAAGTCCTCAACGACTACCTAGCTGAAACCGCGGAACATCTCAACTCAATAGAGAACAATTTGGTCCGCTTGGAGCAACAGCCTGGTGAACCTGAGTTACTCAATGAGCTGTTCCGACAGTTTCACACCGTCAAAGGCAACACAGGCCTCCTTCTATCTTTTGGCCCCAATACAGCTTTAGAGGTCTTGAAAAGAATAGCTCATTGCTCGGAGACAATACTTGCAAAAGCAAGAGATGGCCAAAGTCAACTTTCAGAGGGGGAAGTTGAGACCTTATTTGAGGCTCTTGATGCCTTGAGGGAATGCTTCCGATGTTTCAAAGAACGCAAAGCTCTAGAGGATAGGTTTGATGAGTTGACTGCACGGCTTTCTGCTTCTCCCTTAGAGGGAGAATTGTTAAATACCAAAACTCCCAAACTAAGCGATGAAGAGCTGAGGGCATTCAGAGAGATATTCCTTCAATATGGACCTCTCTTAGAGGAGCTGGCAAACAAACAAGAATTATCGACTGAGGAAGAAGAGTTCTTTGAGAGAGCCATTAGGACTCTCTGCAACTCCGCCGAGAATTTGAAACAAAAAAGAATAGTGGAGCTGCTGCGAACCGTAAAGGTTCCTTCTGATTTGAAAAACATAATAGCTCAAATTTCTAAGGAGCTCGAAAAGGCAAAGTCATATGAAAGTCAGAAGAAAATCACAAAGACTGACACCATACAACTAGAATCATCTATACGAGTCACTCAGGAACAAATGGATAGATTGATGAATCTCGTTGGGGAACTAACTGCATTTCGGGAATGGCTGAAGTGGTTTGTACAACATGGAGACGAAACATGGGCAAAGCAGAAGCAGCTTCGAGAACAGATTCAAAGATATTCCAGGTTAGTCGCTGAAGCGCAGCGTACAGCCATGGAGATGCGTATGGTCCCGCTTTACATGCTTTTTCAGCGTTTCCCAAAAGTGGTGAGGGATATATCAAAAGCCTTGGGGAAAAAGGTCCAATTTGAGATCGTTGGTGAGGATACGAAGATAGACAAACTAATGCTGGACCGTCTAGGGGATCCCCTCATCCACCTTGTAAGGAACAGTCTCGACCACGGAATAGAACCCTCTGAGGAAAGAATCGCGCAAGGCAAACCAGAAGCAGGCAGATTGGTGCTGCGAGCCTTCTACACAACAGAGGGCGTTGCCATTGAAGTCGAGGACGATGGGAGGGGAATCGATCCGGATATGGTAAGACTCAAGGCCGTGGAAAGGGGCCTACGATCAGAAGAAGAAGTTATGAAGCTAAGTGATGAAGAGGTTATCTCCCTCATCATGTTGCCAGGGTTCTCAACTAAAGAGGAGGCGACGGAACTCTCGGGGAGGGGTGTAGGTATGGATGTAGTGAGTTCCTCGGTCGAGGCCATGGGAGGTAAAGTGAAGATCTCCTCCCGTCGTGGGGAGGGAACATTAGTAAAGCTGATTCTGCCTTTGACTTTAGCAGTTCGTAAGGTCCTGATCGTTAGAAGTGGGGAACTCCTCTTTTCCCTCCCTGTTGAGCAGCTGAGGGAGGTTGTGAATCGCCCAGAGTTCCAATGGATCGCTGATAGGCCCTTTATGGTGCATAGAGATGAGGCCATCCCTGTTGTTCCTCTAGGCTCGATCTTTGGGCTCGGGGATAGCGATGTAGCCGACGCTAAGAAGGTGGTCCTTTTAAAGGAACGTGAGGAAGGCATCTTGGTCGACGAAGTGGTAGGGCTGACAGAGACAGTGACGAAGCCAATGCCAAGAATGTTAAAAATAGTGGAAGAGCTTGCAGGAATTTCGATCTTGGGGAAGGGAGATATAGCTTATCAGCTTTCGCTTTGACTTGGCGACGCTTGACATCTTCTTTAGGTCTAGCTATTCTGTTATTTGTGTGGTTTATGGTCAGCTTCAATTCCTTCAACAACTTTGGCCCTCATAGCAGGGCACACCTTTTTTCCACATTAACAATTGGGGAAGACAGTCATGTCAAGCAATCTGCGCGTTGGACTAGGCTATAGTACCAAAGGGAACTCTTACGGAGCTGGTGTGGCAGCAGCGTCTGAAGCTGTCAAGACTTCGGGCTCCCCCATGCTGACCTTTCTTTTTACCACTGACTCATATGATCAAGAGGCAGTATGGGAAGGCGTCAAAAAGATAGTGAAAGATTCAAAGCTGGTCGGCTTCTGCGCGGGGGGTGTGATCGTAGGAGACTCAGTAATACGTCAAGGTGTAGGGGTCCTTACTCTTAGCGGCCAAGAGCTCCGAGCGGCTACTTCCCTACGAGGTGGATTGGACAAGGACCCCTTTGGGGTGGGTTGTCAAATAGGCGAAGACCTCCTCGCTAGCAATATTAGAAAAGGGACCGTCTTTGTATTTCCAGACGCCTTTGTCACCGACGTTTCGGAAGCCCTTCGGGGCCTATACACTACAATGGGAGCCAATTTCAAATATATCGGAGGGGGTGCAGGGGACAATCTCAGATTTTTTCAGACTTTTCAATTCACTGAAGCAGGCATCGAGGGCAGGGCCTTAGCAGCAGCCCTGATTGATGGCATGGCTGTTAGAACAGCCATAGGACATGGATGGAAGCCTCAAGGGGAACCTCTTATAGTAACCGAAGCAAGGGGGAAAAGAGTCTTTGAGATCGACGGCAAGCCTGCCTTTGAAGCTTACTCAAACCGTCTCAGGGGCATTCCCAAAGGGCAATTTGCGGAATACGGAATGCGACATCCCCTTGGGTTCCCTGACATACGGGCCAATTATTTAATCAGGGACCCAATAGCCGTAAATCCGGATAAAAGCATCGATTTTGTGACTGAGGTCCCGAAGGATGCTGTAGGGTACATTATGAGTTCTGACCCTGCAGAATTGGTCGAGACGGCAGGACGTGTCGCAGCAAAAGCCCTTCGTGGAATCAAACCTCAATTTCTGCTTACCTTTGATTGCATTTCTCGATATCTCCTTATGGCCGAAACCTTTAAAGAAGAATTGCGCGCCATTAAGTGGGCTGCCGGAGCAGAAGTTCCCACGTTAGGAGCTCTCACCTTTGGCGAAATAGGAAGTTTCGGAGAGGGCCCCCTCTTTCATAACAAAACTGTAGCTGTGATAGCTGCGGGCAGTGACGCAAAAGCGGCCGATGAATGCTGGTGGCCTGATGTGACCAATCTGGAGTCCGCTGAACTCTCCGTTCTTTACGAGATTTCTTCCATAAATTTCGATGATCCGAAGGTTGCACTAAACGATCTTATAAAGGAAGCCTTCAGGCGTGCGGTCAGGTTCTTCGGCTTGCCTTATTATGCTGTATTCATTGGCCCGGAAGGAAATAGGCAGCTCGTAACGTCCTGGGGGTTCAGGACCGCCGACGAGTTGCGCAGACACATGGACGAGCATGGGCCGAAGCAATTCCGCTTTCCCTTAGGTAAAAAGGGGGAAGTTGGTTTACTTTTCATCGAGAAAGGTAGCCCCTTAGAGGAAAGAGAGCGACGGCTTTACACTATTTTTGCCCGCCAATTAGAAAAAGCTTTGCTGAGGCGTAAGGAAACTGAGGAACGCCAGCGGATACAGAGGTTGCTCCACGAAATCCAAACTCAGCATAGGGCCATCGTCGAGCAGCCATTGGTGGGATCCTACATTCTCACCGAGGACAGTATTTTGTATGTAAATGAAGCCTTGGCACGGATGTTCGGCTACCAACCAGAAGAGTTGATCGGGAAAACCGATCCCTTGGAAGGCATACACCCTGATGACCGGTCTATGGTAGCTGCTCAACTCCAACGCCGTTTGGCGGGTGTTTCGGAGTATGCGCATTACACATTTCGCGGTCTACGAAAAGACGGATCAGTTATTTATTGCGAGACTTTTGGCAGGAAAATATCACTCGGAGACAAAACTGCTATTGCCGGCGTGGTGCTGAATATTTCTGATCGTAAGACATTAGAGGAACAGTTGCGTAAAAGTCAAAAGATAGAAGTATTGGGACAAATGGCTGCTTCAGTTGCTCACGATTATGCCAATTTTATGACCACTATCTTGAGCAATATAGAGGTAGCTATGCTTAAGCTTGATGAAAATGCTGTTGTGCGGAAGTACCTAGAAACTGCTTTCAAGACTTGTATCTCAGCTGCAGAGCTCAGCCGAAAGCTACTTCTCTTCGGACGCCAAGGACGTCAGTCATCTATGAAAAGACGTCCGTTTGATCTTAAGCGAGTGATAGACGAGGTGGCCGAATTAATGAATAGTTTGTTAGGCAAAGACATAATATTAAATACCAATGTGAATAGAGACCTCTTACCCGTTGAAGGCGATTGGGCATCTATTGAACAAATGCTAGTAAACTTGCTACTCAACGCTCGTGATGCGATGCCTGATGGAGGTGAAATCTTGATAACAGCTAAGAACATAAGTTTGCAACAGACAAAAGGTGAGCAGTGTAAAGAAGTAGGTGCACGAAATTTCGTCCATCTTTCAGTTCGTGACACAGGGGTAGGCATTAAACCACAGCTTCTTGATAGGATATTCGAGCCGTTCTTCAGCACCAAAGATAGCGGGACTGGCCTAGGACTTTCAATAGTTTATAGCATAGTCAAAGAGCACAGAGGCTGGATAGAAGTGAGTAGTGAGCCAGGAAAGGGTACAGTTTTCGATATTTATCTCCCAGCGCTATCTGATCCACTTTGATCATTTCCATGGTCCAGAGAGGATCCTTTAGACGGTCCTTCTCAGCCAAACCCGACTTTGACACTTCCTCGCTCTGAATCCGGCTGTCGAGGGGCAAAAATGGCTTAACCATGCGGTGTTCGTCCGAAGACGGGCCCAGTGTGTAGTGCGGCGTTTGTGTT
>Ga0190360_1000571_pt1 | contig 20466 bp, 48 predicted proteins | sample 48721834_MG_FD_161271 | JGI IMG/M metagenome (GOLD analysis project Ga0190360, IMG submission 161271) | Hydrothermal vent microbial mat bacterial communities from Southern Trench, Guaymas Basin, Mexico - 4872-18-3-4_MG | ecosystem: Environmental > Aquatic > Marine > Hydrothermal vents >... | reverse complement strand
ATGGTCATATAAATAAAATATATAAAGGAAACTTTATGCAGGTTATTCTTATAACGATTGGATTTGAATGTGTAAAAAAGTATAGAGAAGCACATGAAATTCCTTTTACATGGAAAGAATTTAAAAAGTGGTTGATTGACCATAAAGAAAAAATAACCAAATGTAAAGTTACTGATAATGACATGGATTTTATAGGACTTTTTTCTGGTTCATATAATTTTTTTGTTAATGAAGAGGTTGATTAAAAATGAAACCAAAACCACTAAAAAACAAGATGAGTAAACTACTAACAACAAAACAAAGGGTAATGAGAGCAAGGTGGAAATATATTAAAGGGATGAAAGAAATATGGGAAAAATTAAAGAAAAAACATGACTTGACAGATGACTTGCTTTATGATTTGATTACTAATTCAAATGAACTCGATTTAGATAAAATATGGGAAGAAGAACTCAATAAATTGAGAAGTAGATTAGAGAAAAAATATAATGTCTGTATAGAACATAATGATGATATTGTTAGGTGTTTTGCATGGTAAAACCAGAACCTTTGAATTTGGAAGATATAAGAAAAGAAGTCATAGAATTGATGATAAAAAAACAACCCTATTCCTTACAACTTCTTGAAGCAAATTTTCCGAGCAGATATTGGGAAATCATTGGAGAAATCATACTTTACACACATAAGATTTTAAAGCAACGCATAAAAAAGGCATGTAATTTTTACGATAGATATAGAGATAAACCAGAATTGTTGATAAAAGAACACCCAGAATATTTAAGTGATGTTGTTAAAATATGCGGATACACACCAATTAATGTATATCCAACAAAATATAAAATTAAACCGAACAAGGGATATGATGAATGGCTCTTCAAACTCACATTTAATTTTCAAAGAGGAGATTGAAAAATGAATGTAGATAAATTTGAAATAGAAGGAGATGTGTTTTTCATATTATTTGACATAATTCTTGTAGTAGTGGGCATTTTGTCTAATCAAATTCTTACATACATAGGAACTTTTTTGTTGGGCGGGTCTACTGTAAAATTTGTTAATGATTATAGAAGATATAAAGATAAAGAGGAGATTGAGAAATGAAAATCATGATTAGTAATCAAAGCGTAAGGGAGATGGTTCTCGGAAGAGAACCCGTAAATCTCTCTAAAGCGAAAAGGCATGGTAAGTCCTCTAAGGGTCGTGGCAAAACCTCACCCAAAGGTGTAAGGGGTGGGTAATATTGGCTGGGAAGCACCGTGAGGGTCGTGCCTCGCAAAAGGTGATTAAAAATGAAATGTGAAATGTGCAATGATAAAGCAAAATTTTCTATTAAACATCTTGAGAAGAATGAAATAACATATTTTTGCGGTGTTCATTTCCTTGCTTTTTGTAAGGAAATATCCAGTAAGGTGGTTGAAAAATGAGTGCAGATGATTGGGTAGAATGTCCAATTTGTAGAAAGAAAAGAGAAAAAATACTTGATGAATTATTTAAAAAACTAACAAGAAAAGAATATGAATTATTGTTAAAAATTGTTGAAAAAAATAATTTGAATGCGGATGGTATAAACTATGTTATTGAAAATGGTTATCTTAAAGAAGATAATGAATTAATAAATATTCCAAAATATGAACTTAAACTTCCAACATTAAGAATAGATTATGAATATGGAATAGATGAAGAACAATGTAATTTTTCTATTCGTTTTGAATGTGTTGTTTGTGGTTTTTCTGAATATTTAGAGCATACTAAATATTTTGGTGATAAAGAAAAGATTGATGGTGAGAAAGGTGATTGAAAAAATCATAGGGGCAAAAATTGTTGAAGTATGGTCTAATCCATATTTGGATGGAGAAAAGGAATATGAAATTGAATGTAATGATGGTGATATTTTTATAGAATTGGACAATGGATTTATTATAAAATTCTGGGTAAGTGAATGGGGTGGTTTAAAGTTGGCTAAAAGATGTAAAAAATGTAAAAATCTAATGTTTTTTGATGAAAGATATATAAATTCTCCATATCCTTTCCCAGATGGAGATATATGTTTTAAATGTAAGTATGGGGGTGAATAGATAATGGACATACTACACATAATTGGAAAAGTATTACTTGCTATAACAAGTGTTCTTACATTTTTAGTTGCTGGTAATATATATGAAGAAGTACCACATAGAGTATTTATAATATTGGTTTTTTTTGGTTCAATAGTATTATCACTTTCGGAGTTGATATAAATTAAGTTACAAAAAATAGAAGATTATTTAACTGCTATGTTATTTTTAGCACCTTTATTTTTCTTCACTCTATGGTATGGAAGAAAAGAATTGAATAAAATGATAAAATCATTAAATATGTTTGGCGAACCATACTCTTTAAGACATCCTTATAAATTTGCACTTGCTTTTTTATTTTCAGTTATATATTTATTTTTTGTTTTTTATATAATATTAAGTGTTGTTGGGGTGGTGTGAAAAGGTAATACAGGGGTAAGTATATTCTAACTTACTATGGGTGTTTACCTCTTAGGTCATTTCAACCTGTATTACCTCACAAGATAGGGGTGATATGAATGAGACAAACAAAATCTAAAGAATTTTGGATAGTTGATACAGATAAAGGTGTTGTCTTTGCAGATGAGGAAGAAGGAATTAAAAAGTTTTGGTTAGGTGGTAGTGTTTCAACAGTTTTTGTTCCTATCTTTGAAAGTAAAGTAGATGCAGAAAAGTTTAGAAGGAAAGTAAGTAAAAGCAAGAATGTTGTTTGGACAAAAAAAATAAGAGCAAAAATAATCAAAGAGGGAAATTAAAAAATTATGGGGGTGGTGTAATTGTATATACAAATAGATGAAGAATATTTGAGAAAAAATAAGAAAAGAATGAATGAAATAGCGAAAGAAGAATTATTAGATGAAGAAGAAGCAAAAGATGTTCTTATAGATACAGATATGGAAGCAAATGTAACAATAGAAGAATTTAATAGTGAAAGGGGAACACTTTTAGTAACAATAGATTCAGAATTGGGGTATGTTTCTGTTGAAGTACCAATACATGAGGATATTGCTTTTGAGATAGTGGAGTGGTTAAAAGAAAAAGGAGAAAAATTAGCAAGATTAATTAGGTTGAGTAAAAATGAAATTGAATAAAAACCAGATTGAAAAAATTAGAAAACTATACAAAACAGGAAAATACACTCAAAAAGAAATAGCAGAAATCTTTGGAATAGCACAAAGTACAGTATTGTATTATGTTAATGATAAATATAGGAAAAAAACAATAGAAAGAGTAAAGAAGTATAGTCATGAGAAATATAAAAAAGGTATGGCATGGACACAAACACATAAGGAAGATTATAGAAATTATATAAGAAATTATATGTTTAACAGGTATCATACAGATAAAGAGTTTAGGAAGAAAATGATTGAATCAAATAAAAAAGTATCTAAAAGGTGGAGAGAAAAAAACATGGATAAATATAGAAATTATATGAAAAATTATATGAGAGATTACAAGAAACATGGGGGTAATAAAAAAGGAATATTGAAAGTTATCAAAGATTTTATTATGTTGAGATGATTGAAAATGTTAATAGAAGAATACTTAATCATGGTGATGAGATGGATTATAAACAACAAAAAAATGGTACAATAAGGTATTGTTCAAGATTTACTGTAGATGGTGAATTTAAAGAAAATGTTATAATATATAACTATAAAATATTAGATATAGAAGATAGGGGTGATTAAATGAAAATAGCACAAATACAAGTTTATGAAGATGGAAAAAAAGAAGTAAATTTACAGGTTTTAATAAGAGGATTTGAGGGTGTAGCATCAATAGTTATAGGAAACAAGTATATGTTTACAGTAAATTTAGATGAACTTTTAAATTTATGCAAAGAAATAAAAGAAATAGCAGATGAACAAATGGGAAAAATTGATAAAGAACCTGTACCAATAACTCCAACAACAATAAAAAAGAAAATTGAAGGAATAAAAAAACCAAAAGAAAAAGAAATAGATGAAGAATGGTAAGGGGGTGAAAAAATATATGAAATTTAGTGAAAAATTAGAAGCACTAAAAGAAGAAATTAAGAAATATAAGGGGCAACAAATATTAAAGAATCATCTGATAATGAAAATAGAAGAAATGTTGGATATAAATTCTCAAACAGCAGAAAAATACCTAAAGGAATTGGAAATAAGGGGAATTATAAAAGAAACAGGAAGACACATTTATGAATATATAGAAGATGAAAATAATTAATAGTGTGAAATATGATAATTGATTTTACAAAATCTTTCGGTAAAGTTTCCGAATTTGTAGCAGGGATTATACAGAAACTAAAAGGAAGATTTGAAAAAAGAATTTGGGTTAGATTTATTTACACATATACCTTTATTGCGACAAGAAAAGTAGAAGGTAGGGTAATTTATAGAAATAAAGAAACAGGAGAAGCATATAAAAGACCATTAACTCCAATAGAGAAGGAAATAATAAAAAGATGGGAAGAAAAAGGAGTATTGAAAAAAGAAAAGGAGAGAATAGATAGGAAACTTGAAGGAAGAATAGTATCTTACATACCTATAGATTTAGTAGAAAATACTGAATTTGAAGATAAAATAAAACTAATTTTTGAAAATTATATAAGAGAAAAGGCGTATGGAATTAAAAAAGGTGGAACTTATGAATTTATCTTTGAAGCACCAAATATAGTTACAAATCCACATTCTTTTAGATATGACTATGTAGATTTTCCTTTAACATTATCAGAAATGCAAGATGAAATATATGAAGAATATGGAGTTGATTTAAGTGATGATGAGGTAATATTCTTTATAGAACTATACGACCATACATACGGAAGAAGTATTTTATCAACAATAAACAGGTTACCAATAAATTATTATGAATTTTCAACAGAAGAAATATTAAGATTGTTGGGGGTGTGATTTTTGATACCAGATTTTGAAAAACTAAATAAAAAAGTTAATTATATCGGTATTGATATAGATAATAATAATATATATGAATTACTTTTCAGATACTTTCAGGCAAAAGATATGTTTCCAGATAGTCACATAGATGTTGAAGTATCAAGTAGTGGTAAGGGCTTTCATATAATAATTTATAAAGAAAATACAATTTTAGAGAACATATTTTATAGAGTATTACTTAGTGATGATGATAGGAGATTAATCCTTTCTTTAAGAAAACTATACATGAACAATGATATGCCATATTTTGATTTAATTTTCACAACTAAAGGTGGAAAAAAAGTTACAAAAATAAACATGGAAAAAATTTTATCTGATTTTAAAGAAGATGTTGAATACATAAAGGAAAAATGGGGAACAAATGAAGCATTAAATAAAATAAGAGAATTATCGAAGAAGATAGAAAAATACATACCTGTAAAAAAGGTATGGACAACCTGCATAAAGTTTGATGGTGAAGAACTAAAAGAAAAAATTGAAAGTGTCTGCGAAGATATTTACATGGTAGATGAAAGTTTTAAATACAGGATATTCCCAGATTACTCAACAAAATCTGGGTATCAATTAATTATTTTCTCTAAAGATATGGATACTGCACATAAAAGAGGATTACTTTTTGTTAAGAAATACTTTAAAGATGTGGAAGGTCTTGGATATTGGGTTAGAAAGGTTTAGTTTATGGTATTCATATATGGAGAAAGATATAAAAAAGAAGATAATATAGTAGGCAAATGTATAATATGCGGTAAACCTGTTACCAAATCTATTATGAGAAATGTACTTGGAGAAATATACTGTAAGGAGTGTTTTAGAAAGAGATATATACAACCGATAGTGGATAGGAGAATATATAAATACACAAATTTTTTTAGGTCAAATGTGAAGAGGAAAAAAGCGTGAGAATTTTCTCATTGAACCCTCATACGCATCCAAACCTCTTTACAGACCAAATTAACCATTAGGTATGAGAATTGTTGGTGTTGTATTAATAGGTATTGGTATTGGTTTATGTTCTTCATTTAAATCAGAAACATTTATACAATAACATATTTTATCATTAGGTTTAGGACAAACTTTATCATAAACTTCACAACAATTTTGTTGAAAGTTATGTACCATAATAATAAAAATAATCCAAGTTATCAACATTATTAAATCAAATATAAATAACAACCTATTTTTTAACTTATCATTTTTTATTATAACTCCCATTATTTATACCTCTTTACCGAGTATTTTTGCTTCTTCTTTAACTTCTTCAACACTTCTTAATGGTAATTTAACTTCTTTTAATTCTGCATCTGGTTTTTCACTCAATGGTGATACTTCTTCAGTACTACTATACATTCTATATATTGGTTCTGTATAAAAATATACAGTTTTTAATGTTCCTGCTTTTGATGGATTACTACCCTGAAAAATTATTAATTTACATATAGTTTCACTTGGATTCATAATTGGATAAGCAACAAAATCAATAACTTTTCTAACCTTTGGTGGAACTTGGTTAAGTGTTTGAGCAGTAAATATATAATTCAACCCCCTTTTCCTACTTTTAAGTAATATATCAGAAACTAATTTTGACTTTGTTGCACCACCGAACCTATCAAGCCACAACCACAATTCATCAGCAACAAAAGTTCCAAGTTTCATACCTTCCAATTTTAATAGAGTATCTATTTTTGTGAATGGAATACCATAAAGAGTATAATTAGAGAATATTCTCCTCTTTTTCTTGAAGTGGTGAATATAGGCAAAATATGTTAAACTAAGAGTTTTACCACTTCCAAGTTCTCCTGTTATGCACATTAAACTCATATTATTTATCCTCTCTATATCTTTTTCTATATGTATCTGGGTCTATTATTCTCCCTTTTGTCGCTTCTATACAAATATCCCTATTTTTTGTACATACCCAAGCATGATAACCCCAAAATGAATGAGTATATCCATTTTTATGTTCTTCCACAAACAACAATCCCTTAACAACCTCAAATTTATCTTTCCATTTTGAATTTTCCAACCTTCTTACAAGTTCTTCTGATTTATCTAAACAATTCCAATTCTTTTTATCATATTCCACTTCTTCAGCAACATCCCTTGCTATTCTTAAAAATTGTGGTTCTGGTGGACAATAGTTATTATCTTCACAAACACAAGGTGGACAATATGATTCTGGACAATTACAAATACATGGTGGGGCATCATTTACACCTTTAATATATCCACTTGTATATGATTTAAAATGTCCAACCAATATACCTACAATAAATACACTTACACACATAAACACTATAAATACAATTTCAAAAATTTTGTCCATTTTTTTCACATTCTAACTATTTTAAATTTTTTTATTCCAACTGCTTTTAGATAACCTTCTAAACTCTTTTTACCCTTTTTAAATGACATGAAAAACAATTTTTTAAGTATTTTATTGTCAGTTGAAAACAAAGTTTTTATTATAAATCCATCTTCCACTTCCTCAAGTGCAACAATAGTATCAGGTATAGTTATCTTATCTGCAACAGAGTCCATTTTTATTAAACTTAATCTTTCTCTTAAAGATTCCTTAAATTTATCTTTACCATTTTTCACCTGATTATTAACTTCTGATACAAATTTCATTAAAGGTTCTCTCAACTCTTCCTTATTTCCTATTATTCTGAACATCAAACCACCTTAATAAAAATCTGATACATCTCTTTTTTGCTTTGTTTTCTTTGTGTTAAGCATTTTATACAATTCCTTTAATAGTTCCATTGTACTTTTTTCTTCCTGTTTCTTCTTTTTATCTTCTTTTGTGTCCAAATACATTATACCAGCCAAAAAATCACCCCTTCACGCTTTTAAACCAGAAAATAAACTACCAATACCACGAGACCTACCTCTAACTTCACCTTCTAAACCAAATGATAATGCAAATGATAAAATTTCTCTCCTTCCTAATCTATCCTTACTTACCCTTAATTCAAGAAATTCATCAATTATATTTTCTATTAAATCAGAATTTATTATTTTTGCTATCGTCTTTAATGTAACAAGAGCATTTATTTCATCTATTGACAAATCAGATAATATTTTCTTATATTTTTGTGTTTTTAGTAGTTCCATTGATATTTTTGCTAATGCTTCTTCCTTACCAAAAACATCTGATTCTGGTTCTACTCTAACCATATTAAACACCTTGTATTGGTATTATATGACCAACAATTAGGAAATACATAAATATACCACCAATTAGAAAACCAGCCATTATATATTTATATATGTCTGATGTTTCTGCAACTTTACTTTTCTTTCTTAATAGCCAATATAATAATTCATTTTCAGTTATTCTTTTTAATACTTTTGAATTTATCTTATCATAAGTAAATTTTTCACTTTTTTCATCAATTTTTAATGGTTTTAATGCTTTCCAATCAAGAATATAGTATTTCTCTTTCTTTTTTTTCATACCACCGAATTTATTTTTTATAATATCAAAACCTTCATTGTCATCAATTATAAACTTCTTTTCTCCAATAATAGCAACACCATCTTTTATTTTTCCAGATACTTCTTCAAATACATTTTTTCCTATCCTTATCCAAAAATTACTTTTCATCATCACCACCTAACAATTTTCTAATTTTTATAATAAGTTTTGCCAACTTCTCACCTTTTTCTGTTAATACCCAAGTGTTCCTATTATCTTTGTCTCTTTCACTAATTTCTACAATACCCCTATCTCTTAAAGACCAAATATTTATGTAAAAACTTAATTTTGAACCATATACTTTTTGTATGTTAGAATTTGTAAAGCCATTGTAATACATCTCTAAAATTAAATCCTGTAAACTCGGTCTTAACTTAAATGTCATACTTAATTATTATTTTTATCTTATATAAATATTTTAATTATATAGTATTTTACTTAATAAAACTTTTTTATATAGGAAAGTTTTTATTTTATTTTGGTGATAAAAGATGGCAGATGTTGGTGAATTTACAAAAAATTTCGTAAGTGCAATTCTGGGACTTGCTATTGGTATAACAATGGTACCAATAGTTAATAACATAATTTCAGGAGCAAACATAACCGACCCTGTACAAGCATCACTTGTTGGACTTCTGTCCTACATGGTGATATTCGGTGTTGTGTTGTTCGGTGTAAGAACATTCATTGCTTAAAGTCAGTAAACAGTAGTGGATTCATCTCCACACCCCCCTTTTTATTTTATAGATAATTTTAAATATAATTAAAATACAAAATAAAATATGAAGAAAAAGTTTTCTATATTAATTCTTAGTATATTAACTCTATTGTTTATTCCAAATGTTTCTGCTAATTTATTACAAAATGGAGACTTTGAAAATATACATAACATTCCTTCTTATGTTTGTTGTGTTAATTATGTTTTAGGATGTGGTGGTAATACAATAATAAATAGGATGCCAGATATTTGGAATGTAACTACTTATGATATGTATTCAGCAACTTCTACATCTGATAGTTATACAGGTTCTTGGGCAGTAAAAATATGGACACATAAATTAGATAACTGTACATATATCTCTTATAGTACATGTGGTCAGAATAATATAACTGAAGAAGGACATTTAGAACAAACAGTATATAATTTACAAAATACTACTCTAACATTATCGTATAAAATTAAAAAATGTCCAGAATCAGAAAGACCTTTTAAATGTCAAGAAATTTGGAATGTTAATAATGATTATGGAGATTTACCTATAACAGGTAAATATGCTATTATGTTTATATTTAGTAACTCAAATACAACACAATTTAATTATTTTTTTGATACTGCAACAGATAATTTTACAGAACATATATTAGATATTTCAAATATGAATTACATTAACATAACAGCACCTTTTAACTTAACTATAATATTTTCTTCTATACCAGAATCTTACTATGGAGATAATAGACAGGGTTGTATAATTTTAGATGATGTTAATTTAGAATATTCTAAGCCACCTGAAACTTTGTTATCAGAGCAGTATATTAATGATATGATAAACACAAAAACTTTAAGTGCTACTCTATTAAATTGGATAGGTAATCCATATCAAAATGATTTTATTTTTAATTTGTCAAGGGGTTTTGATGGTGTACCAATAGGTAAAACAGAACATTCAGTTTTTATTTCTGGTGGTTCTCTTAATCACTTTGATGAAAAAGTAAATTATGCGTATATTTACTATAAAAACGATACAAGATTAAATATTACTGATTATACAAAAATAGAAGTTAATATACCAATTCCTTATTATCCACATTATATTTTTACCTTTCCAATATCTGATTATGAAAACATAAAAAATATAACAATATCTGGAAAAGTAAACATAGGAACACCAAGTGCATATACAGGTTCTTCTTCTACAATAACTTTTGACCCAGATGAAGAATATTTTTATATAAGGCATACTTGGGATAACATGATAGAGGAAGAAGATTATGAGACTCTAATAGGAAATGAATTTTTATATCCTCTTATAATGTTTAATAATACTGTAAATGAGACTACTCAATGTTTTACAGTATATAACTTTTTACCTAATACAGAATATACAACAAATAACTTTAAAATGGAACAGTATAGTTCATCTGATACTTTAAAAGAAATTTATAAATCACAATTAACAATACCTTCTGGATATTCTCAACATTGTATAGATTGGCTTACTGACCCACAAAAAACAGATTATGTAAAAATGTATGTATATTCAGATATGTCTAAAAATCCACCACAAGATGGTTGGTCTTCTAATTCAACAACAATATTTTATTTAACAGAATCTTTATATTGTTCAAGTTACTGTAATGGAACAACATATTATGAAGGTACTCTAACTTCTCAAAATATTTGTTCATATACAATTTATTATAATGATTCAAGATGTATAGAAATACCACCACCAACACCAGAAGAAGAGGAGATTTACAATGCAACACAACCATTAATTAATGCAACACAAACATTGGGTTTGTATTTATCAACATTATGGGAAGGAATTGATAATAGTTTTGACAGTACAATGAAACTATTTTTTTCACTAATAATAGTTACTATGATTGCTTTATATGTTGGTGTTAAATTAAGTTGGCAGTTATCAGCAATACTTGTATTATTGTCTGTAATTGTTTTAACTGTTATTAATTGGATACCTTCATGGGTAGGTATAATATTTACTTTAATATCTGGTTTTATTGTAGTTCATTTATTGCGTGAAACATTTTTTAAGGGTGGTTAATATTGGCTATGGAAAAATTCATATTTTCTTATGCAGTATTCCTATTCTTCATAAGTCAAATCGTTGCTTTAGGTTCTCCTTTTATAGCAGATATTGATTTAGAACCACCATCTATACCAGAACAACCAACAGTTTGGGATTATGTTTCTTATCCAATATCTAATATAGGTTTTTTCTTTAATTTAATGTTGGCAAGTCCAACTGTTGGTTTTATAGGTGCGGTTGTTTTTACACCAGCGATTATTGTACTAATATATGGTTTACTTAAATTACTGCGTGGTGGTGGTTAATGATTAAGAAAATAATTATATTTGTTGTATCATTAGTTTTATTTTCTAATATAGTATATGCTGATAAAATAACAACAACAATTCCAACATCATTTACAATACCAACAACGAGAATATCAACTACATATACAACAACATCTTATATTACAACAACAATTGATTATATAAAAATAGATAATATTGATAAAAAAATTGACTTGATTATAAACAAAATTGACAATGTAAAATATTTGGATAAAATTTTTAAATCTGTTAGATATAATATAAACTTTCATGGAACTGAATATGGTAGTGGAGATTATGGAAAAGCATGGTTACAGTTATTAGATGAAAACCAATCTACAATAGATGATGCAACATGCTTTCTTTCAATTTATTCACCAGATAATACTAAATATTTAGATTATGCACAAATGAATTTTATAGGAGAAGGAGTATATGAGTATGATTTAATTACACCAATGCCACAGGGAGTATATCCAATGCTTGGAGAATGTTATTTGGCAAGTGATTCAGCACAAGAAAAAGAAACTGCAGATGCACAGGAAATTATAAGAGGCAATGATTATTCTGGAAGTTACTTATCAACTCATATTTCAGATAACAATAGGCATGTTGTTAAGGAAGTTACTCCAAGTCCAAGACAATTTGATTTGGTGTATAACTTTACTAATTTCTGTGAACCAGATGAGTCAGTTATGACAGGAATAACTGTATTCTGGGAAGGTCAATGGAAAAGTAATGTTGGTGATTATGTAAATATATACTTATGGAACTATACTTCAAACTCTTGGATTGAACTTCCAAATAAAATATACTATACTCCAAGTGGGGATGTAACAGTTTCAAATGTTATAAGTTTGTCTAATACAACAACTGCTGGAATAACAGATAAACCAAGTGGAACAGTTAGGGTTAGATTTGCAGATATAAATGTTACAGATGGACAAAATAATGCATTTAAAACAGATTATTTATATGTTTCATGTAATTCTTTTGGTATTGCTAAATGGCAAATAATAAGGGGTAGTTCTGAATTACATGTTATTAATGGAAAACTATATAAAACAATTTTAACTTCAGTTAAATTTGTAAATAATACAATTTATGGTGGTTATGCTTACCTAAATTTTACATTGGTTTCTTATGCACACACAACTTATGAAGATGAAGATATAGAATTTGAAATGCCAATAGAAGATTGTCCATGTTATATTGTAGATGAATTAAGATATTTTAATTCTTCAACAGGTTCTTGGGAACAGATTAATTTTACTACAGAATGGGATGATAGTATAAAAACATGTGTTGTACATTTTACTAAAGATTTGGAAAAGGATGGAATTGATTATTATAGTGTTAAAGTAGTTAATAAGTGTTTAAGAGAGGTTTTACAAAAGAAAAAATATTCAAATGTATATTACACAGTTTTAAATGCTTTTTGTAACATTTATTTTGATAAGATGAATTATACAAAACAATCAGTACCACTTTCACAAATACCAGATATAGGAGACAATACTTATGAAAATTGTATGTTATTCTATGATAATTATTACTATTTTAACAATTCATATAACTATTTGGTTTCAATTAATGTTAGTACAATAGATGATTTTAACAATTTTATAAAAAGGTATATAGATTTCAATAATCAATTTGATATATTGAAATATAATTATGATAGTTTGATAACAGAAGAAACTATAATTAGTTTGGTTTTTATAGATAATTCAACTCTTGCAGAAATTAATGAAACACAATTTAATGCTTTACAAAGTGCTTCAATACCACTAAATAACTATTTGTTGTTACAAAATATTTCTACTAATGTTTCAAACATGACACTTGATTATGATTATATACTTAACAATATAACATCAGAAATAAACACATCAGAAAACAATATAATAAAGGAGATAAATATAACAGGAGACAATATTATAGATGAGATAAACACAACAGGTAATAATATAATAAATACACTTAATATATCGATTTATGATATAAGAGATTACTTATATAATACAATAATTTCAGCAAGAGATTATATAATTTCTGTTTTAAACCAATCAATATGGCAATCAAATGAAGATATAAAAACAAACATAACATCAGAAATAAACACATCAGAAAACAATATAATAAACGAGATAAATATAACAGGAAACAATATTATAGATGAGATAAGAAGAAGTTGTAATATAACAGAAAATATAACAGCAAACATAACAGCAGAATGTAATCCAAGAGAAATATGGAAATACTTTTATGTAAATCCTTTGAAAACTGAAAATGAAAAAACAAAATGGTCGTTGTGGGGTGGATAGATGAAAAAAACAATTTTATTTAGTATATTTATAACATTATTAATTTTATCAAATAATGCTTATGCCATAACTGAAAAATATTGTGTAGATAACCAGACATTAAGGACAGTTGTTATAAGGGAAATATGTGATAAAAAGGGTTGTGAAAATATATCTATTTCAGAAGATATTGAATGTGAATATGGATGTAATCAAATATCAAATGAGTGTTATCAAAGTCCATTATTTAGATGGGGTCTTGTCGGTATTTTAATAGCATTAGTACTTTTAATAATATATTTTTTAGTGGTGGTTAGAAGATGAGAAATGAGAAATTGCTTTTAAAATTTGTAGGTTCTTTTGTTTTTTTAATAGTTTTCCTATCAATATTATTTAATTTAAATATTTTTCTTACACAGCAAGAAATAAATGTTGTATTTCCACTACTTCTTATTGTTGGTGTTGTTGTTTTCTTTGTTGTTCTTTAGATATTCAAACTTTTCTAAAAACTCATCTCTAAGTTTGTTTAATGGTTTTTTAAACTCACCTATTAAATATCCTATAAAAAAGTATTCTAAAATTTTCCTGCTCATATCACTTATGGTGGTGTTGTTCTCCATTGATATTTTTTTCATAAAGTCATACATCACTTCATCTATCCTGAATGATATTTTTTTTGTTTTAGTTTTCATAATTATTTTTTGTGGTTTTTTATATAAATATGTAAGACATGACTATTAGAAAATTGTCCTACATAACAATATATTATATAAAGTTCTTATAATAATTAGAAAAAAATCAAAGGAGGTTGATTAAAAATGACAACTCTTAGTTTGGCAGAAAAGAAATGGGAGAGAAAGATGGCAAACGCTGGAACAAAGTGGAAATCTGGTGTAAGTGGTAAAGTTGATGAATGGGCAAGAGGTCTTGCTAACTTTCTTGGAATAAGTGACATAAGTACAGAAAAGAAAAGTGCATGGTCAGAAGGTATTAATTCTGTAACTGCTGAAGATTTTTCAAGTGCAGTTAGAGGAAAGGCAGACAAGTGGGCAAGAAAACTAAAAGAAGCATTTGAGTAAAGTAATAAACTATCAGTAATTATAAGTAATTATCAGTAACTATAAGTAACTATCAGAAAATTACCAACATCTCCCCTTTATTTTATTTAGGTGATATTATGGAAGATGAATTTGAAGTAAAAAAGATAGATGAACATAAAGCAGTAGTTATTGTTCCTTCTGAAACATTGGCTTATCTAATAGAGGATAGTCCTTTAGGTGCAACTATAATTAAGAAATTACCTAAGAAGACAATAACAGAATTACTTAGTGAGGCAAGTAAAAAGGAAGCAAAGAGATTATCAGAATTTTTAGAGACAATTAAGAAGAAAAAATGATGGTGATAATATGGTAAAATATGAGGATTTAAGTCCTATTGAAAGAAAATGGGTGGATGAATGGATAAATGGTATAGCATGGTTTATAGCAAGTAGTCCTAATGAGTCACCAGAAGAAACAAAAAGAGAATTTGAGGAAATTAAGAGAATACTTAATGAGAAAAGAGATTTGTTATCAGCAAAGGCAGAAAAATGGAGAAAGGATTTGTTGAAGGTATTATCAATATAAAATAGGTGATAGTTTGAATGAATAAAAAGTTTTTATTAATATTTGGTTTAATGTTTCTTTTAATTCCTATTTTTTCAAATAATGTTCTTGCATTAAACAATTGGTGGAATGATTTATGGTTTTATAGGATACCTTTAAATATATCTGAAAAAATTGGTTCTGAAAGAATAAATTATGTATTTCATAAAAATATTACTGTTCATAATATTTCAGATTGTTATAAAGAAATTAGAGTTACTGAATGTGATATTGAAAATTCAAGTATTTGTAATAATGAAAAAGAAATACCTATTATTATAAAAGATGGAGATAATTCAACATGGTGTGATATAGAATTTGTTGGTAATTTATCATCAAATTCTTGGAGATTGTTTTATATTTATTTTAATAATCCTAATGCAACTTATCCAAATTATGGTAATTATAGTAAAACATATTTTTCAAATTCTTTAAATACTATTGAAAATTATCCTATAAATAATGCTTGTTTGGGTGGTACAGTAGGAGATATTGACATATTAAATGAGACATTTTCTGAAATTGTTGGTGGTTGTGGTGGTCAGGGTGATGCGTTTAGAATACATTGGAATGGTTCAAGTTGGATTTATGGTAGTATTGGGGGTCGTAGAACAGTTAGGGGTGTAGATATATATTCAGGAGAAGATGGTAATTTATTAATTTATACATTACAAAGATGGATAGGAAGTTATTGGGTAAATAGAGTTGTATATACTACTGATTTTATAAATTATTATTCTTATGAAGATACAGTTGGACAAGTAGATGCTGGTAAACCAATTATATGGAATAGTTCTTTAGCATTTGTTGGTCATAAAAAATATCATATTCATAGATATAATTATACATGGAATAAAGATGGTTTAACACAACCACATAATGATGTTTGTGCATTTGTTAATAGTAGTTATGTATTTTGTGGTTCTAATGACGCACAATATTTCCCACAAATAAACTATCTTTCTGGTAATTTTATTAATGGTTCTTATACATCTGGTAAATATACAAATACTGATAGTGGATGGTATGATTTAGAATGTTATCCCAAATATAGTAATTCAGATTTCTGTATCGCTGTTGGTTATAAGTATTCAACAAATGAAGGTAAAATAAATATATGGAAAAAAGATAAAAGTTCAAATTGGAATGAAAGTATTACAAGTCCAGCAGGAAATCATTATCTTGATTCAGTTTCAATTGTAAATAATAATTCTATATGGATAACAGGTAATGGTGGTTATATAATTAAAGGTGATGGTGATTCTTGGTATATACTTGAAAACATATCAGATAAAATTAATGTATTAGATTGTGAAATTGATATGTTAAATGATGATTATGGTTGGGTTGCATGTGATATAAATAATAGTAATTATACTTTAGAAATATTCCATAGAGGTTCAATAGATAAAATATTGGGTAATGAAGAAGAAAAACCAATAGAAATAAATTTATTAAACCCACAAAACAATAATATTTATAAAACAGGTTATATTAGTTTGTCAGGAACAACTAATTTAGAATCAAATGTAACATACTCTTTTGATAATGGTACAAATCAAACAATATGTAATAATTGTACAGAATTTAATACACAGGTATATTCACCAAAAGGACAGCATACTATATGTGTTTATGCAGTAAAATATGATAATTCAAATAATAATGATTATATTTGTATAACATATAATTCAGCGAATACAATTTTACAGGAATATCCAATAATGTTTGCTATTGCTTTAATTTTAGTAATATCAGTAGTTTCTTTAATATTTAGGAGTTTATATAATAAACCAGAAGGTTTTGTTAAATTCATGATTACAATTGCCATAATTGTTGTTTTAGTAATGTTTATAATGCAATATTTGAATATACCTTTATTCGTGGTGTAAATGAAAAATGATTTTAAAAAACCAGTAGAAAAATATGGAAAGGAATTTTATGATTTGTTAAAGTTTAGTATATTAGTAATACCAGCACCTAAATATGGATTCTTATTTCCAGAATATTTTGAAGAAATGAAAAACATATCAGCAAAAATTAATAGGGAAGTATATAAAAAGCCATTTATTGAAATTGTTGAGGAAATTTTACCAAAATTAGAAGAGATTGAAGAGAAGTATAGATTAAAATTAAAGGAAAAAATAGAAAGGATGAAGGAAGAAGTTATGAGGAAGAAGTTAAAGGAAGTGGTATAAATTATGTATAAAAAAATGTATAAGGGTTGGGGTGTAATTGCTAAAGTAAAGATAAATGAATCAGGTAGTCCAATGTGGTGGTTTGATATTGAAGAAAAAGTTAAAGAAGAAACAAAACAAGAAATTTTAGATATTTTTGTTACTGAAGAAATTGATAATAAACTTTATGAATTGGCAAAATTGATGGGAAAAAGAGCAAAAGAATTGTGGTATTCTTTTGAGTATAAGAAACCACTTTCAAAACAAAAACTAAAAAGATTGGTTTAAATAGTGAAAGAAGATATTAATACAAATAGAAGAGTGGGTAAAGAAAAACAAAATAGATTTATCAAGATGTGGTATAAAAGGGTTGGTATAAATGGTTAAAAAAGAAGATAAAGAATTACAAAACCTGATAAAGAGTTATGGAAAGGATTTTGTGGATTACCTTAGATTTACCTATCTTGCATTTCCAAGTTCAAAAATTGCTATGGCTTTTCCAGAATATCTGGTAGAGCATAAACAAATAATGGAAAATTTTGATAAAGAGATGGAAGAAAAACCATTTAGAGAGGTTTTAGGTGAGTATTTAAAGAAGTTGGAAGAATTGGAGAACAAATATAAGAGTAATTTATTAAAACTTAAAAAAGGAACACTTTTAAAAAGGATAAAAGATATAATATAAAGAGGAGAGATGTTATAATCCTAAATTGACATAAATCCTACTGACCTAAGAGGATGGAACTTCCGCCATAAAGGGATGCGGGATGAAGTAGGTGTCTATAATAAAATGGTGGTATATAAAAGAAGTGGTGTAGATGTCAGATGTTAATGAGTTTCCAGATGTTGTTGAATTACCATATACAAGATATGAAAAAATAAGAAAATTTTTTAATGAATTTGATGACCTGATAGTAGATTTGGAAAATGAAAGAGATAGGTTTAGTAAGCAATCAAAAGAAGATGAAATAGCAAGAGTGTTATCTTATCATTATTCAGAAATAGTAAAAGAATTAAAAAAACTAAAGGAGTTGGTGTAAATGGGTAGAGTAACAAAAGAAGATTTTGTATTTGCTAAAAAAGAAATAAACCCACTTTTAAATAAATTAAAAGAATTAGAAATAACATTTGAAGATTTGGATATAAATGAAAGAATACCAGATGCAGAAAGAAATTTACGAGATTTTTTAACAGAATTATGGTATTCCTATGAGAATAAGAAACCACTTTCAAAACAAAAAGTAAAGGAGTTGGTATAATGTCGGATTTTATAAAAGATATAAAGAAAGATATTATTAAAAGGTTAGAATATGAAATAAAAACAGCACCAAAGGAAGAATTAGGAAATATTATGTTTAAAATTATTTTGAGTTCAAGTGAATTTTTAAATAAAGAGGATACTGATAAATTAAAAGAAATGTTTAACAAAAGATTAAAGGAGTTGGTGTAAATGAAGATAAAAGATTGGAAAAATTGGGCATCAAAACAACCAATTGAAAAACTTGAAAAAATAGAAAACGCTTTGGATATTTTATATCAAGATGAAACAATACACCATGAGTTTGAACCTTTGAATTTCTGGATATTAAGAAATATAGTTAAATATGAAAAACAAAAGAAAGAAAAATCAAAACAAAAAGTAAAAGAAGTGGTATAGATGGATATGTGGGATAAAGTAGAATATTGGGAAATTGATGGAACAGATATTATTTTTTATGATAAGAATGATAAAGAAGTAACAAGAGCAAATATTGATGATGTAATAGATGTTTATATTGAACAGATGATAGATATAGAAAAGAAAGAAAAATCAAAACAAAAATTAAAAGAAGTGGTATAAATGAGAAGATATGGAAGACCGAAAACTGATGAGGAAAGAAGGGCAACACATAGAGTCATTTATGGAACAGAAGAACTACCACCAAGAGGGACAGGATTAAAAAGTGGTGAATTAGTAAATGAACCTAATGAGTATTATGTATATTTTGAGGATACAGATAACCCTGCAAATGTTATTACTGTTAGGGCATACACTATTGGAGAAGCCGAAGGTAAAGCAAAACTTTTATATCCAAATAAGAAAATATTTAATATAGTTAAAAAATTAAAAGAAATAGTTTAGGTGGTTTCATTCTAATTCTGTTAATGATAGAAGAAAATCTACAATTTCTTTAGAGACCTTTTTTATTTCTTCACCATTTCCTTTTTCTGTTGCCATGTCCAATTTTGTTATAAGTTCCTTCGCTTTATCTCTTATCTCTTCTTTATTCATATATACACCCCCATAATCCTCTATATCTATATCTGGATATTCTAAAATATTTATTTTTGTTGTATCCACATCTTTTAAATCCCAGATAACGCTTATATCTGTTTCATCTATAAGCATAAAACCACTATAGCATTTTTACAATTTTTCTAAGAACATCTTTAACATCATTAAAGTTATTAATATTCTCTATTTCATAAAGAAGCAAACGCTTTTTTCTGTTATGTTCTGCAAGTTCTAAATCATTCATTCTATCACATCTTTTATAGTTACAATATTATAACCATCTTTTAATAATTTATGTAACTTTTTTTATCTTCAATATTAACCAGAATCATATACTCTATTGTGGTTTTAATTTCTTTATATGCAAAAAACATATTTTTTATATATGACATTTATTCACCTTAAAAACTTTTTATCTAAAATAGATAGAAACTTAAGATATTCTTTTTTATTCACTATCCTATTTTTATGTAGTTTCCATAATGCTTTATGTAGTTCTTGATATTTTT
>Ga0190360_1000570_pt1 | contig 20503 bp, 20 predicted proteins | sample 48721834_MG_FD_161271 | JGI IMG/M metagenome (GOLD analysis project Ga0190360, IMG submission 161271) | Hydrothermal vent microbial mat bacterial communities from Southern Trench, Guaymas Basin, Mexico - 4872-18-3-4_MG | ecosystem: Environmental > Aquatic > Marine > Hydrothermal vents >... | reverse complement strand
CCCTCCCCCTGGAGGGGAGGTGACCGATGACTTCTATCCCCTCAAGATGGTCTGCAACTACGCCGGGATACTGCTGGAGAAGATCGTCCTCTTCCAGAAGATCAAGGAGCTCTCCACCAAGGACCCCCTCACAGGGGTCTACAACCGTAACTACTTCTTCGAGCAGCTTGGCAGAGAGCGCCGCAGGTCCAAGCGCACCGGAAGGGACTTCGCCGTGGCCATGCTCGACATCAACAAGTTCAAGGAGATCAACGACCGCTATGGCCATCTGGCCGGGGATAAGGTCCTCAGGGCGGTGAGCTCCACCCTAAGCAAGGAGATCCGGGGGTCGGATGTGCTGTGCCGTTACGGCGGCGACGAATTCACGGTGCTCATGCCCGACACTGACATCGATGGTGCCGGTGCGGTCTGCAAGAGGATCAAGGAGGCGGTCTCGAAGCTCCGCTTCACCTTCGACGACGAAGAGGTGAGGGTTTGCCTCTCCGGAGGGGTGGCCTCCTATCCTCAGGACGCCCAGACGGTCCGCGACCTCATCCACAAGGCCGACAGGAGGATGTACGAGGACAAGACCTGTCTCCTGCCTCCTGAGTCCCGGCGTTGACCGAAGCCCCCCTTTTGCGGTAAAGGTGCCCGGGATGACCCGGGTGCTGATCCTGGATTGCGATGGGGTGATGTTCGACTCGCGGGAGGCCAACGCCGCCTATTACAATTACACCCTGGGGAGGTTGGGGCTGCCGCCCATGACCGAGGAGGAGGTGGCCTATGTGCACGCCAGTACAGCCGATGAGGCCGTGGGGTACCTCCTCAGGAGACGGGGGTTCTCGGACCTGGAGCGCTACCGGAAGGTGCGCGAGGGCACGGATTACCTCCCCTTCATCAAGTTGATGCGGCCGGAGCCCCACCTGCGGGAGCTCCTGGAAGGCTTGCCTCGGGGGGTCAAGAGGGCCATCTCCACCAACCGCACTTACACCATTGGGTACGTTTTGGAGCACTTCGGCCTAAGGGATTACTTCGACCTCGTGGTCTCAGCCCTCGATGTCGAGCGCCCAAAACCCGATCCTGAATCACTATTGAAGGTGCTGGAGCACTTCGGCTTTGGGCCGGGGGAGGCCCTCTTCGTAGGTGATACGGAGCGGGATGAGGAAGCTGCCCGCCGTGCCGGGGTGCCCTTCGTCGCTTACAAGAACGAGGCCCTTCGAGCGGATCACTACATCGAGGACCTCTTGGATCTCCTCGAGATCATACGAAGTAGAAGATCCTGAACTTGGCCGGTTCCTCGAGCAGTTCGTCTATCTTCCTCTGGAGTTCGTTCCTTTCCGGGTCCTCTTCCCAGTTCCTCCAGTCCTCGAGGCTCTTCCACGTGCTGATGACCAGGTAGAGCCGGGGATCGTCCACGGACCTCAACGTCTGGCCGGAGATGTAACCGCTTGCCAACAGGGCCTTGGCGCGAAGCTGGCGCAAGAGTTGAGCGAGCTCCCCCTCCTTCCCTTCCTTCAGCCTCCTCTCGATGATGACCTTTACAGCCATGGATCCTTTCACCCCCTTGCGAGAGATAATAGCCCGTTTCTGGCCGCTTGCAACCGAAAAAGGAGGCGTGATAGCCTACAGGGGAGTTTTTCTGCCTTTCTCAAAGATGGGTTCTCTGGCCTATCTCGACTGCTTCGCCGGCTTAAGCGGCGACATGATCCTGGGGGCCTTCCTCGACCTCGGGGTGCCCTTGGAGGTGCTCCAGCGGGCCTGGGGAGCGGTGGGCCTGGAGGTCAGGGCCCGGGCCGAGAAGGTGAGCCGTCGCGGGATAGCGGGCACCAAGCTCCAAGTGGAGATCGCCTCGAGGAGGATGTCCCCCGATGAGATGAGGCTGAGGATATCCCAAAGTTCCCTTTCCCCGTGGGCAAAGGGACGAGCCCTGGAGGCCCTCGATCTGCTGCGGAGGGCAGAGGCAGCGGTCCACGGCACCGAACGGGCCCACTTCCACGAACTGGGCGACCCTGATACCCTGCTCGACCTCGTAGGGGCTGTGGTTGCGGTGGAGCACCTTGGCCTCGAGGAGGTGGCCTCCTCCCGCGTGGCCCTGGCCCGAGGGACCGTCCAGACCGAGCACGGCCCCCTGCCTTCGCCCTGTCCGGCGACCCTCGAGATCCTTCAAGGGGTGCCCATCGCCCCTTCCCCCCTGACCGTGGAGAACGTGACCCCCACGGGGGCGGCCCTTCTGAAGGTCCTCGTGAGGACCTTCGGTCCCATACCGGAGATGGTCCTGGAGGGGGTGGGGTACGGGGCAGGCTCCATGGACCCTCCGGAGCTGCCCAACCTCCTCAGGGTGCTGGTGGGAAGGCGAGGGGAGGGGGTTGAGGGGCTCTGGCTCCTGGAGACGGACATGGATGACATGAACCCCGAGATCGTCCCCTACGTAGAGGAGCGGCTGAGGGAGGCGGGGGCCCTGGAGGTCACAGTGGCGCCCGTCCACATGAAGAAGGGCAGGATGGGGATGACGCTTCGATGCCTCTGCCGCGAAGGGGAGCGGCAGAGGCTGCTGGAGGTCCTCTTCGGGGAGTCGAGCACCCTCGGCGTGAGGGGGTGGAGGCTCAAGCGCTGGATCTTGGACAGGGAGACGGTGGAGGTCTCCACGGCCTTCGGCCCCGTGAAGGTGAAAGTGGGTCGGAAGGGGGATCGCGTGCTCAACGTGGCCCCTGAGTACGAGAGCTGCCAAGAGGTGGCTCTCAGGGAGGGGGTGCCCCTCAAGGAGGTCTATCAGGAGGCCCTCAGGGCTGCCACGGCTTCCTTGGGGAAAAATAAAAAACTGGTTGACAGAGAGGGCTTAGGGCCTTTAGATAATGTATAACAAATGGCCCTTTTGATCGGTTACGGGGAGGCGGTAGGGATCTTCGACATCTGGCAGCTCAAGCGGCTGAAGGAGAGGGTTTCCTTCGAGGAGGTAGTTCTTTTTGCGCGTCGGAGACCTACCGAGAAGGTCATCAGGGAGGCCCAGGAGGTCGGCATCGAGATAAGGACGGCACAAGATCCCAAGGGGGAGGCAAAGGGCTTGGCGGAGAGGCTGCGGCAACAGGGAAGGGAGGTGAAGGTGAAGGCCCTTGAGGAGCTTGCTGACCGTTCCATCATGAGGGACGTCTTTTAACCCTTTGGGAAATCCATTTTAGGAGGGGAGAGATGAACTCGTTGCTCCTTGCCTTGATCGTTTTTGTGGCTTATTTGGTGGCCTACCACACTTATGGCAAGTACTTGGGCCGCAAGATCTTCAAGCTCGACCCTGACAAGGTGACCCCGGCCCATGAGCTCCGCGATGAAGTGGACTACGTGCCTGCGAAGAAGGAGGTCCTCTTCGGGCACCACTTCACCTCCATCGCGGGCTTGGGTCCCATCGTGGGACCGGCCATCGCGGTGATCTGGGGTTGGGTGCCCGCGGTCCTATGGATCGGCTTGGGGCCTATCTTCTTAGGGGGGGTTCACGACCTCTCGGCCCTTGTGGCCTCCATGAGGAAGAAGGGGGTCTCCATCGGGGAGCTGACCGCCGATCTGGTCAACCCGAGGACCCGGACCCTCTTCCACCTCATCATCTTCTTTGAGCTCTGGATCGTCATCGCCATTTTCGCCCTCATCATGGGGATCCTCTTCAACATGTACCCTCAGTCGGTCTTCCCCGTCTGGATGGAGATCCCCATAGCCGTCTGGATGGGCTATATGATCTACCGCAGGGGGGCCCATCTGACCTGGACCGCCCTGGTGGCGGTGGCCCTGATGTACATCACCGTCATCATAGGGGCCTACTGGCCCCTGAAGCTCCCCGGTCTCTTCGGGCTGACGCCGGTGGCCACCTGGCTCGTCATCCTTCTGGTCTACTCCTACTTCGCCTCCACCACCCCGGTGTGGTCCCTGCTCCAGCCCCGTGATTACATCAACGCCCATCAGCTCATCATAGCCATGGGCCTGCTCTTCCTCGGCACCATCGTGGCCCATCCCAAGATCGTGGCCCCTGCCTTAAACCTGAAGGCCGCCGGTGCCCCTTCCGTATGGCCCTTCCTCTTCGTGGTGATAGCCTGTGGGGCCATATCGGGCTTCCACTCCCTGGTCAGTTCCGGGACCTCCTCCAAGCAGATAAACAAGGAGACCGATGCCCAGTTCGTGGGCTACGGCGGGATGCTCATGGAGGGATCGCTCTCCGTGCTGGTGATAGTGGCCACCTGTGCCGCCTTGGGGATCGCTTACAAGACCAAGGGCGGTGAGATCCTCACCGGCTTTGCCGCTTGGCAGGCCCATTACGCAAGCTGGCAGGCCGCAGCAGGCCTCGGGGCGAAGCTGAACGCCGTGATCGTGGGATCGGCCAACCTGATGAAGTCCTTCGGCATCCCCCTGGTCATAGGTTCGACCATCATGGCGGTGTTCCTCGTCTCCTTCGCCGGCACGACCCTCGACACCGCCACCAGGATCCAGCGTTACGTCATCGGGGAGTTCTGCAGGGACATAGGGGCGGAGTTCCTGGCCAACCGCTGGGTTGCCACCTTCATCGCGGTCTTTTCCGCCTTCCTGCTCGCCTTCGCCCAGAAGGGGGGCAAGGGGGCACTGATCCTCTGGCCGCTCTTCGGCTCGGTCAACCAGTTGCTGGCAGGCCTGGCGCTGCTTGTGGCCACGGTCTACCTGGCCAAGTTGAAGAAGCCCCTTTGGATTACCCTGCTGCCCATGGTCTTCATGCTCTTCATGACGGGTTGGGCGATGGTCCTCAACATCAAGAAGTTCGCCGCCACCCACAACACGCTGCTGCTGGTGATCGGGATCATGGTCTTTGTGCTGGAGATCTGGATGATCATAGAGGCCCTCATCGCCCTGGAGCGCCATATGAGGTCCTCGTAAGTGGAGAGGGAGTTACCGCCCCTTGTGGCCGCCTGTCTGAGGAGGCCTACGCCCTACACCCCTGTATGGCTCATGCGCCAGGCAGGTCGCTATCTCCCCGAGTACAGGGAGATGAGGGGGCGGTACTCCTTCCTCCAGATGTGCAAGGAACCGGAGCTGGCCCTGAAGGTTACGCTTCTGCCCGTCGAGAGGTTCGGGCTCGATGGGGCCATCCTCTTCAGCGACCTCTTGCTGCCCTTGGAGGCCATGGGTCTTAGGCTCCGCTACGGGGAGGGAGGGCCTGCCATCGAGAACCCCGTAGGAGGTCGCCGTGACGTTGAGGCCTTGAGGACCGAAGGGGTCCTCGAGGGGCTCAGCCCGGTGATGGAGGCCGCGAGGCTGGCCCGCAGGGAGCTCCCCCAGGGGGTGGCCCTCATCGGCTTCGCGGGGGCCCCCTTCACCTTGGCCAGTTACGCCGTAGAGGGAGGGGGGGCTCGAGACTTCTCAAAGACCAAAGGCCTCATGTACGGAGAGCCGGAGACCTTCGGCCTCCTGATGGAGAAGATCGCCGAGGTGATCACCCTCTTCCTCAGGGCCCAGGTCGAGGCCGGATGCCAGGTGCTTCAGATCTTCGACAGCTGGGCAGGGGCCCTCTCCCCCATGGACTACAGGCGCCATGTCTTGCCCTACACGAAGAGGGTCATCGGTGGCCTCGAGGGGAAGGCTCCCCTAATCCACTTCGCCACCTCAGCGGCGGGGATCTTAGAGCTGATGGCCTCGGCGGGCGGCGACGTCATTGGGGTCGATTGGCGGGTAGATCTGGGGGAGGCCTGGAAGAGGGTGGGCTACAACCGTGGCATTCAGGGCAACCTCGATCCCGCCCTCCTCCTCGGCCCCCGAGCCCTGATAGAGGAGGGGGTGAGGGAGGTTCTGTCTGCGGCCGCGGGCAGGCCGGGCCACATCTTCAACCTGGGCCATGGGGTCCTGCCCCAGACCCCGGAGGAGAACGTGGCCTTCTTGGTGGAGACAGTCCGCAGGTTGAGCGAGAGGGCCGACTGGGGCTGAGATGAAGGGGGTCCTGATCGCCGCCTTCGGGGGGGCTAGGGAAGAAGGGGAGGTCCCTTCCTTCCTCCGGAGCTTGAGGGGGGAGGAGCCCCCCCCTTGGTTGATCTCCTCCCTCGAGCAGAAGTACCGCCTGATCGGCGGTTCCCCCCTCTTCGCCATCCTCGAGAGGATAGTCGACGGCTTGAGGAGGCGCCTGAAGGGGGTTCAGCTCACGTACGGGGTGCTGCACGGGGCCCCCTCCCTTGAGGAGGCCATTGAGGAGCTCGAGGGCCGAGGGGTCTTCGAGGTCCTGCTCTTCCCCCTGTCCCCTTACCGCTCCCCATACACCACCGAGGCCATCTACGACCGGGCGCACCGCAGGCTGGAGGAGCTGGCCATCATGTCCAGGAGGCCCAACCCCTGGTTCGACCATCCGGAATACGTGAGGCTTTGGGTCACGAGGATCAAGGAGGAGATCTCCTCCTTCGGCAGGGCCCCCTTGGTCTTCTCGGCCCATTCCCTCCGCCCTGAGGCCTCCTCCCCTTACCGCGAGGACGTCGAGGCCACGGTGAGGGGGGTCCTCGATCAGCTCCCCCGCCTCCCTTGGCGCCTTGCCTTTCAAAGCGGCAGGGAGGGGTGGCTCGGCCCAGGGCCGAAGGAGGTCCTGCAGGAGCTCAAGGGGAGGGGCGCCGAGAGGGCCATAGTGGTGCCGATCGGCTTCCTCTGCGATCACCTCGAGACCCTTTACGATCTGGACTTGGAGTTGAGGGAATGGGCTGAGGTGGAGCTGGAGATGGAGCTGGGGAGGGTCTCCTGTCTCAACGCCTCTGAGGACTTCATCACCTTTCTGGCCAAACGGATCTTGGAGGGTTTCAGGGCGTCGTGAAGAGGATAGCGGTGGTGGGCGGTGGGATCGCCGGGCTCGCCGCCGCCTATTACCTGCGGCAGGGGGCGGCCCGAAAGGGGATTCCCCTTGAGATCTACCTCCTGGAGAAGGAGGGGCGCCTCGGGGGGGCCATCCTCACCGAACTTCTCGATGGCTTCCTGATCGAAGGGGGTCCCGATTGCCTCCTGGCGGAAAAGCCCTGGGCCCTGGAGCTTGCCCAGGAGCTCGGGATAGGCCACCGGGTGGTCGACACCCTGAGGGGGAAGGAGGGGACCTACGTCCTCTGGCGGGGACGGCTCCACCTGCTGCCTGAGGGCTTTGTGCTCTTAGCTCCTACAAGCTTCACGTCCCTTCTGCGCTGGTCCCTCATCAGCCCATGGGGGAAGCTCAGGGTGGCCCTTGAGCCCTTCTTGCCGAGGGGGCCTCAAGGGGGAGACGAAAGCCTCGCCGAGTTCGTCTCCAGACGCTTGGGCTGGGAGGTCCTCGAGAAGGTGGCCGAGCCCCTGGTGGCGGGGATCCACGGTGGGGCCCCAGAAGAGTTGAGCCTGAAGAGCACCTTTCCTCGCCTGCTGGAGCTGGAGAGGAGGTACCGGAGCCTCATCCTGGGCCTCAGAAGGAGGTACAAAGGGCGCTCGAGCCCCCGGACCCCCTTCGTCTCCTTCAGGGGCGGCATGGGCGAACTGGTTGAGGCCTTGGAGGGGGCCCTGAAGGGGGTGGAGGTGAGGAGGAGTTGTGAGGTCCTGGGGGTGGAGAGGGGGGACGGATTTCGCCTCCGCTTAAGGGGGGAGGACCTGGGGACGGATGCCCTAATCCTGGCCACCCCTTCCTATGTGAGCGCCCAACTGTTGAAGTCCTTTGCTCCCGAACTGTCAGCGCTGCTTGAGCGCATCCCCTACGTCTCCTCTGCCACCCTGTCGCTTGCCTACGAGGCTGAGGGAGTGGCCCACCTGTTGAGGGGTTACGGCTTCGTGGTCCCCAGGCGAGAGGGCCGGAGGCTCATGGCCGTCACCTTCTCCTCGCGGAAGTTCCCGGGCAGGGCCCCGGATGGGAAGGTCTTGCTGAGGGCCTTTGTGGGCGGGGCCAGGGACGAGGGGGTCCTGGAGCTCGAAGACCGCGAGATCTTGGCTTTGGTCCGAGGCGAGTTGGAGGAGATCTTGGGCATCAGGGCCGAACCCCTCCTCTGGCGGCTCTACCGCTGGCCGCGCTCCTTGGCCCAATACAGGGTGGGACATGGGGAGCTCCTGGCCGAGATAGAGGCCAAGGCCAGCGAGATTCCGGGCCTCTTCCTGGCGGGGGCGGCCTACCGGGGGATAGGGGTAGGGGATTGCGTCCGCTCAGGCAGAGAGGCCGCCCAGAGGGCCTTGGATTTTCTACGTTGACAACCTGCCCTTTCACACTATCCTTATTCAGGGCTGATCCCCAAAGGACGGAGAAGGAGGTGCCATGATCCTCAAGATCAACCCCCAGAACCCACAGAAGAGGCTGATCAGGAAGGTGGTGGAGGTCTTGAAGGAGGGGGGCGTGATAGCCTACCCCACCGACACCATCTACGGCCTCGGCTGCGACCTGTACCGGAAGGAGGCCATCGAGCGGATCTATCGCCTCAAGCGCTCGAGCAAGAGCAAGCGGTTGAGCATCATTTGTCCCGACCTGAAGTACATCAGCAGGTACGCCCAGGTGCCCGACTACGCCTACCGGATCATGAAGCGGTTGATCCCCGGTCCTTACACCTTCATCCTCGAGGCCACCAAGCTGGTGCCCAAGATCACCCTGACCAACCAGCGGACCATAGGGATAAGGGTGCCGGATCACCCCATCCCCTTGGCGCTGGTGGCCGAACTCGGCAATCCCATCATCACCACAAGCGTTACCAAGCCCGACGAGACCCTGTACAACGACCCGGTCGAGATCGCCGAGCGCTTCGGCAAGGCGGTGGACTTGGTGATAGACGGAGGGGTGATAGTGCCTGAGCATTCCTCCATCATCGACCTGACCACCGAGGAACCCAGGGTCCTCCGGGTGGGCAAGGGCGACGTGAGCTTCCTCGAGGCCTGATGCCCAGGGTCTGGATCGGAACCTCAGGCTGGACCTACCAGCACTGGCGGGGCAGGTTCTATCCCCCTGATCTCTCCCCTCGCCGTTGGCTCGAGTACTACGCCCAGCGTTTCCCGACCGTGGAGCTCAACAGCCCCTTTTACCGGGTGCCTAAACGGCGGACCTTCGAGGGCTGGAGGGAGAGGACTCCCGCTGGCTTCCTCTTCGCGGTGAAGGCCTCGCGCCTGATCACCCATGTGAGGAAGCTGCGCGGGGCGGAGGGGGAGCTCCGGTGGTTCCTGTCCGAGGCCGAGGGCCTCGGGGAGAAGATGGGGCCTCTGCTCTTTCAACTTCCCCCGAGCCTGAGGGCAGACCCTGGGCTGCTTGAGGCCTTCCTCAGGGGTTTACCCCCGGGCAGATACACCTTCGAGTTTCGGCATCCCTCGTGGTTCGAGGAGGCGATCTATGAACTCCTGGCCCGTTACGATGTGGCCCTCTGTGTGGCGGATTCCCCCCGTTTCCCCTGCGAGAGGCGAGTGACGGCCTCCTTCCTCTACCTGAGGCTTCACGGCAGCCAGCGCCTCTACGCCTCCCTTTACAGCCGCGAGGAGCTCTCCGAGTGGGCCTCCTTCATCCGCGAGGCCCTGGAGGGCGGGGCCGAGGAGGCCTTCTGTTACTTCGACAACGACTACGAGGCCTACGCCGTCAGGAACGCTCTGGAGCTCAGGGAGATCCTCGAGGCTTAGGGCCTGAAGTCGGGGTTCCTCAACAGGAACCTCCTCACGCGGTCCAGGGCCACCTCCGAGGCCATGAGCTTGACCTGGCTCCGGTCCCCGAAGAAGCGGTATCTCTTTACCTCGACCCGGTCCCCTACGGCCATCCCTATGAAGACCGTCCCCACGGGGTGCTCCGGCGTCCCCCCCGTGGGTCCGGCCACCCCCGTGGTGGAGACGCCGAAGGTGGTCCCGAAGCGCTCCCTGACGCCCTTGGCCATGGCCTCGGCACAGGGGGCGCTCACGGCCCCGAAACGCCCAAGCACCTCCCGAGGTACCCCCAGGAAGCGCCCCTTGGCCTCCTCGCTGTAGCTGACCACCCCCCCTTGGAAGTAATCGGAGCTGCCCGGCACCTCTGTGATGCGGTGGGCCACAAGCCCCCCTGTGCAGGACTCGGCTGTGGCGATGGTGGCCCCTCGTTCCCTCAACAACTGCCCCACCACCTTCTCCATGGTGTCGTCCCCTGAGCCGAAGAGGTGCAGGCCGAGCCTCCTTCTGATCTCGGCCTCATAGGCCGAGAGGTGCCCGGCTGCCTCCTCGGGGGTCCCTTCCCTCACGGTCAGTCGGAGATGGATCTCTGGAAAGGACGGCAAGAAGGCGAGCTCAAAGGGCCCGCTGAGCCCTTCGAGGAGCTCCTTTACCTGGGACTCGCTGGGGCCGAAGCACTTGAAGAGCCTGACCAGCACCGTCTCCCCCCCGCTCCTCTCCGAGAGGAAGGGGATGAGGGTCCCCTGGACCATGGACCGCAGCTCCTTGGGGACCCCGGGGAAGAAGAAGAGGTGACACCCTCGGACCTGGAGCCTGAAGCCGCAGAGTCCCAAGGGGTTGGGGATGATCTCGGCCCCTTCCGGCAGCTGGGCCTGAGCCTCATCGGTCTCGGTAAAGGTCAGACCCCAGGCTGCGAACTTTCCCTTCAGTTCCCTGAGGTAATCCTCGTGCAGCAAGAGCCTTAGGCCGAAGGCCTCCGCAGCCGCCCCCCTCGTCCTGTCGTCGGGGGTGGGGCCCAGGCCGCCGGTGACCAGGACGAGCTCTGCCCCTTGAGCCGCCTCCCTCAGGGCCCTGACGATTCCCTCCAGCTCGTCCCCCACGGTGACGATCTTCCTCACCCTGATGCCGAAGCGGTGCAGCGTCTCGGCCAGAAAGCGGGAGTTGGTGTCGAGGGTCGCACCGCTTAGGAGCTCCTCCCCTATGGTCACGATCTGGGCCTCCATCTTCCCCCTCCTTGAGGCATATGGACTAATATAGCAGAAAGGGAGATGGGAGGGGTCTTGAGCTGGAGGGCTCCGTGGAAGCGAATTTTTTGACACCCCCCTTCGCTTCTGTTAACGTAAGCCCTCTCAAGGAGGCCTCATGAGCCCTCCGAGGAGGCTTAAGCTCTTCTTTCACTACTTCCTATCCCCCGAGAGGATACTGCTGGGCAGTTTTGCCTTCATGATCATCTTGGGCACCCTCATCCTCAAGATGCCCTTTGCCACCAGGGGCGGACATATCTCCACGGTGGACGCCCTCTTCACGGCCACATCGGCCGTCTGTGTGACGGGCCTCGTGGTGGTGGATACGGGCAGCTTCTTCACCTTGGGCGGGCAATTGGTGATCCTCGGCCTGATCCAGGCAGGTGGCCTCGGCATCATGACCTTCTCGGTGCTCTTCTGGCGGCTCTTGGGCAGAGAGGTCTCCCTGAGGGAGAAGATGGCCCTGGAGGAGAGCCTCACCACGAGACCGGTCCGGGACGTCCTGGGGATCGTCAAGGGGGTCTTGCTCTACACGGGGGTCTTCGAGGCCATAGGGGCGATCTTGCTCTTGACCCGCTGGGTCGGCTCCTTTCCCCTTCCCAAGGCCTTCTACCTCTCCGTCTTTCACGCCATCTCTGCCTTTTGCAACGCCGGTTTCTCCCCCTTCCGGGATTCCCTGGCCTCCTTCCGGGATCAGTGGTGGGTGAACCTGACCGTCGGGGGGCTCATCGTGAGCGGCGGCATAGGCTTCATGGTCCTGGCCGAACTGAAGGAGCGTCTTTCCGAGAGGCGAAGGCTTTCGTTGCACACGAAGGTGGTCCTCACCACTACGGCCATCCTCATCGCGGCCGGAGCCCTTCTCATCTGGATCACCGAGCGGGGCAACGTCCTCAGAGGGATGTCCCTGGGGGAGCAGGTCCTGGTGAGTGTCTTCCACTCCATCAGCGCCCGTACGGCGGGCTTCTCCACGGTGGATGTGGGCCAGATGGGGGATGCTGCCCTCTTCGTCCTGGTGCTGCTGATGTTCATAGGGGCCTCCCCCGGTTCCTGCGGAGGTGGCATCAAGACGACCAACCTGGCCATCCTCTTCTCCCTCGGATACAATAAGCTCATGGGGAGGACGGAGGCGGTCATCTTCAGGAGGACGGTGCCGCGGGAGACGGTGGCACGGTCCATGGCCCTGCTGATCGGTTCCTTCCTCTTCCTCACCTTCATGCTGCTGTTCTTCCTGGTGAGCGAGGAGAGCGGTGTACCCCACAAGGAGGGGCTCTTCCTCGAGATCCTCTTCGAGCTGACCTCGGCCTTCGGTACGGTGGGCCTCTCGGCGGGGATGACCTCCCGGTTGGACGCCCTGGGGAAGGTCCTGGTGGCGGTCACCATGTTCGTGGGGAGGCTCGGCCTCCTTACTATGGCCTTCGCCCTGGCGAAGAGGAAGGAGGCGAAGATCTTCTACGCCGAAGAGGACATCATGGTTGGATAGGAGGGAACGGTGAAGTTCGGCGTCATCGGTCTCGGCAACTTCGGCTCCACGGTGGCCAAGGCCCTCTTCGAGGCCGGCCACGATGTGGTGGTGCTGGATCGCGACAGGGATCGCGTCCAGGCCATGCAACGGTACGCCACCCAGGCGGTCATCGCCGATGCCACCCAGAAGGAGATCCTGGAGGAGTTGGCGCTGGATAAGATGGACGCCGTGATAGTGAGCCTCGGCAAGGACCTGAGCGCGAGCGTCCTGGTGACCCTCTACCTCAGGGACCTGAAGGTGAAGAAGATCGTGGTCAAGATCGCCAGTGAGGACCACGGTCGGGTACTGGACAGGGTAGGGGCCACCGAGATCGTCTTCCCCGAGAAGGACATGGCGCTGCGCCTCGCCCAAAGCCTCATATCCCCCAACATCCTCGACTACCTCCCCCTTTCCCCCGAGTACTCCCTCCTGGAGCTCGCCCCTCCCAAGGAGTTCATAGGCAAGAGCCTCGCAGAGCTGCGTCTCAGGAGCCGCTTCGGCGTGAACGTCCTGGCCGTGAGGCAGATCATCCCCGAGAGGATGATCATCAACCCTTCGGCCGATTTCGTCATCAAGGACAGCGACGTCCTGGTGGTGCTCGGCAAGAGGGAGGACCTGGACAAGATCGGTGGTCCTTGACACCCCTTGGGGCAATTTAATATAAGTAGCTGCGGATGCAGTACACGCTGCTGTTAAACGCCACCTACGAACCGCTGCGGGTCATCTCCTGGAAGAAGGCCGTGGTGTTGGTGATCCTCGGCAAGGTGGAGGTGATCGAGGAGTACGACCGTGAGATCCGCAGCGTCTCCTTCAGCATCAAGCTACCTTCGGTGGTGAGGCTCCTGAGGTACGTAAGGCGTGGGGGCGCTGAGGTGAAGTTCTCCCGCCGTAACATCTACGCCCGCGATGGCTATCGCTGCCAGTACTGTGGCAGGCAGTTCCCCTACGACGAGCTCACCTGCGACCACGTGATACCCCGTTCCCGAGGCGGCAGGACCGAGTGGACCAACGTGGTCACCTGCTGCAGGGAATGCAACCACAGAAAGGGGGGCCGCACCCCGGAGGAGGCGGGGATGAGGCTGTTGAGGCAGCCTAAGAGGCCGGCCTGGCTCCCCTTCATACGCATCACCATCAGGATGAAGAATCCTCCCCGCTCTTGGCTTGACTACTTCTACTGGAATGTGGAGGTGGAGCGAGAGGGGGCAAGGGACAGAGAGGGCGTTGCCCTTTAGAACCCCTCGGTCAACCTGAAGTAGATCTCCTCGGCAAGGTCGGCGGCTACCCGCCTGAGGGCTTCCTCCTTTGCCCCTTCGTCCATCATTACCTCTCCTGAGACGAGGAACTCCCTTGAGCCCCTCAGCTCCTTCGCCTCCCAGAGGACCTCGCCGTCCCCTCGGCGCACCAATCGCACGGCCACCTCTACCGTGGCCCGGTACTGGCGCGCCTTGGCGCTTTCGTCGTAGGCCAGCGAGCGGAGGGAGAGCCCTACGACCTCCCCCTCGAGGACGGCCTCCGCCTCTGCCTGCGGCACCACCCGAGGTCCTCGGCTGATGAACTCCTCCCTCAGGGCAGCGGTGAAGAAGTCCCCCAAGCGGGGTTCCTGGGTGTGGTTCTCAAAGGGGACGATGGCCAAGGAGGAGACCTTCCCCGGCAGCTCCCCCTTGCCCACGAAGTGGTAGCCGCAGCCGAAGAGGAGGGGCAGAAGCAGCAGGAGCCTCAACATACGACGTTCACCAACCTCTTCGATACGTAGATCACCCGCCGGATCTCCTTGCCCTGGGTGTGCCTCTTCACCCCTTGGGTCTCGAGGGCCCTCTGCTTGATCTCCTCCTCGTCGGCGTCAGCGGGGACGGTTATGCGGTCCCGGACCTTCCCGTTCACCTGGACGATGATCAAGATCTCGGCGGCTCTGACGGCCTCGGGGTCGTATCTGGGCCAGGGGTGATCGATCAGGCCCGGTTCCCTCCCCAAGGCCTCCCACAGCTCCTCGGTGATGTGGGGGACGAAGGGGTGGAGGAGCAGGCACAGGGTCTCCAGGGCCTCTCGCCAGAGTTCGGGCGATATCTCTTCCTTGAGGGCGTCGTACAGGTAGTTTATCCACTCCATCACCGCGGCTATGGCGGTGTTGAAGTGGAAGCGCTCGATGTCCTCGGTCACCTTCTTTATGGCCCTGTGGGTCTGGCGCCGGAAGGCCACCTCTTGGGGGGTGGGCCCCTCTCTTCTGGATTCCCCCTGGGCCCTCGGTTGGGCCTCTTGGAAGAGCCTCCAGAGGCGGTTGAGGAAGCGAAAACAGCCCTCCACCCCCTCTTCCTTCCAGTCGAGGTCCTTCTCCGGCGGGGCCGCAAAGAGGATGAAGAGCCTGGTGGTGTCGGCACCGTAGCGGGCGATCATGTCATCGGGGTCGACGATGTTGCCCTTGGACTTGGACATCTTCGCCCCGTCCTTTATCACCATCCCCTGGGTCAGCAACCTCTGGAAGGGCTCATCGAAGTCGAGGAAGCCGAGGTCCCTCAGGGCCTTGGTGAAGAAACGGGCGTAGAGGAGGTGGAGCACTGCGTGCTCGATCCCTCCGATGTACTGGTCCACCGGCATCCAGTATTTGACCCTTTCGGGGTCCAGGGGCCCTTCGTGGTAGTCGGCGCAGGCGAAGCGGGCGAAGTACCAGGAGGATTCCACGAAGGTGTCCATGGTGTCGGTCTCTCGTCGGGCCGGCCCTCCGCAACGGGGACAGGTGGTCTTGACGAAGGATTCCACCTCCTTCAGCGGCGATCCCTTCCCCGTGAGCTCCACCTCCAAGGGCAACTCCACCGGCAGTTGATCCTCGGGGACCGGCACGGTGCCGCAGCGGGCGCAATAGACGATGGGTATGGGGGCCCCCCAGTACCTCTGGCGGGAGATGCCCCAGTCGCGGAGCCTCCAGTTGACCGCACGACGGCCGATGCCTTTCTGCTCCAAGATGTCGGCTATCCGCTCCATGGCGGAGCGGTTCGGCATCCCGTCGAAGGGGCCCGAGTTCACCATCACCCCGTCCTCGGTGTAGGCCTCGGTCATCTCCTCGGGCTTGAGGTCCTTTCCTTCGGGGCGGATCACCACGACGATCTCCAGGCCGTACTTCTTAGCGAACTCGAAGTCCCGTTGGTCGTGAGCTGGCACCGCCATGATGGCCCCGGTGCCGTACTCCATCAGGACGAAGTTGGCCGTCCAGACGGGCATCCGCCAGCCGGTCAAGGGGTTGCGGCAGTAGACGCCGAGGAAGACCCCCTCCTTGGAGAGCTCCTCGGAGGACCGCAGGAAGAGGTCCGGCCTTTTGGCCCGCTCCACGAAGCGCCTGACCTCGTCCTCTTGGGGTTTGCCCTTCGATAACTCCGTGACCAAGGGGTGTTCAGGGGCCAGCACCATGAAGGTGGCCCCGTAGACGGTGTCCACCCGTGTGGTGAACACGGTGATGGCCCTTGAGCCGTCCTCCAGGGGGAAATCGATCTCCACGCCCTCGCTCTTACCGATCCAGTTCTTCTGCATGGTGATGACGCGCTGAGGCCACCCTTCGAGCAGCCTATCGCACCACTCCAGGAGCTCCTCCGCATAGGCGGTGATCCGCAGGAACCAGCCCTCCAGCTCCCGCTTCTCGACCTCTGAGCCGCAGCGCCAGCACCTGCCGGCCTCGACCTGCTCGTTGGCCAGCACCGTCTCGCAACCCGGGCACCAATTGACCTCGGCCATCTTCTTGTAGGCGAGGCCCTTCTCGTAAAGCCTCAGGAAGAAGAGCTGCTCCCACCGGTAGTAGGAGGGGTCACAGGTGGCGAACTCCCTGTCCCAGTCATAGCTGAAGCCCATCCGCTTGAGCTGCTTCCTCATGTAGGCGATGTTGTCGTAGGTCCAGCGGGCGGGATGGACCCCGTGCTCGATGGCGGCGTTCTCCGCCGGAAGGCCAAAGGCATCCCAGCCCATGGGGTGAAGGACGTTGAAGCCCTGCATCCGCTTGTAACGGGCCACCACATCCCCGATGGAGTAGTTGCGGATGTGGCCCATGTGGAGCCGCCCCGAGGGGTAGGGGAACATCTCGAGCAGATAGTACTTCTGCTTGGAGGGGTCCTCACGGACCTTGAAGAGCCCCTTCTCCTCCCAGTACCTCTGCCATTTGAGCTCTATCCTTTGAGGGTCGTACCTCTTCTTCATCTGCCCAGCAACCTCCTGATCCGCAATCTCAGGGCGTTCAGGCGTATGAAGCCCTCGGCGTCCCTTTGGCGGTAGACCTCCTCAGCCTCAAAGGTGGCGAAGTCTGGATGGTAGAGGCTCTTGGGGGACCTCCTCCCCACCACGGTACAGTTCCCCTTGTAGAGCTTCAGGCGAACGGTGCCGGTGACATCCCTCTGGGTCGCATCCACGAACTCCCACAGGGCCTCCATCTCCGGCGAGTACCAATAGCCGTAGTAGATGAGCTCAGAAATCTTGGGGATGAGGCCATCCCTCAGGTGCATCACCTCCCGGTCCATGGTGATGGATTCGATGGCCCTGTGGGCTATGTGGAGGATCGTCCCCCCCGGGGTCTCGTAGACCCCTCGGGACTTCATCCCGACGTAGCGGTTCTCGACGATGTCCACGCGGCCCACCCCGTTCTTCCCCCCAAGCTCGTTGAGGTGGCCGAGGAGCTCCGCCGGGGACATCCTCCTTCCGTCCACAGCCACGGGCACCCCGTCCTCAAACTCTATCTCCACGTAGGTAGGCCTGTCGGGGGCCTGTTCGGGGGAGACCGTCATGGTGAACATCCCCTCATCGGGCTCCTTCCAGGGGTCCTCCAGTACCCCGCCCTCGTAGCTTATGTGGAGCAGGTTGCGGTCACAGCTATAGGGCCTCTCCGGGGTGACGGGTATGGGGATCCCCTTCTTCCGGGCGTAGGCGATGAGGTCGCTCCGGGACCTGAACTCCCACTCCCTCCAGGGGGCGATGACCCGGATGTTGGGGTCGAAGTGGTAGTAGGTCAGCTCGAACCGCACCTGGTCGTTCCCCTTGCCCGTGGCACCGTGGGCTACGGCATCGGCCCCCTCGCGCTTAGCCACCTCCATCTGGCCCTTGGCGATCAGGGGTCTGGCGATGGAGGTGCCGAGCAGATAGCCCCCTTCGTAGATGGCGTTGGCCTTCAGGGCCCGGAAGACGAAGTCCCTGGCGAACTCCTCCTTGAGGTCGTCGATGTAGACCTTGGAGGCCCCGGTGCAGAGGGCCCTCTGCCTCACTTCCTCCAAGTCCTCGGTCTGACCGATGTCGGCGCAGTAGGCGATCACCTCACAGCCGTAACGCTCGTTGAGCCAGGCGAGGATCACGGAGGTGTCGAGCCCACCGGAATAGGCGAGGACGATCTTCTTGACCTCTTGGCTCATCTGACCTCTCCTTTGAGCTTTTTCCTGAGGAACCTGGTGTCCATTCTATCCTTCTCCCTGAGGGTTCCTTCCTTGAGCTTGAGCAAGCCTCGAAGATCGCAAAGGGGAATCCTTACCCCCTCCACCGTGGTCCACTGGCGGTGCCGTAGCATATCGCCGAAGGTGGCTACTTCCCCCACTTTGGCCATAAGGTCTATGGAAAACCCCTCCGGTGTTCCGTACCTTACCACCGCGTACTTCAAAAGGTCGGAAGATGAAATTTCATCTACTGCCTCGTCCTCGAAGAGTTCGTGAAGGGCCTCCTTCAGCCTCCTTACGTTCTCAGCCCCGGGGTCGACCATGATGTCTATGTCCTCGGTGAAGCGGGGCAACCCGTGGAGCATCACAGCCATGCCCCCGATGAGGAGATAATCGACCCTTTTTTCGTTCAACTTTTCACAGAGCTTCAACAGCAGATCCCTCAGCCCCTCGACCACCGTTCCCTTTCCCTCTGGGCCTCCTCCAGGGTCTGGTACTTGAAGATACCCCTGGGAGAGGGGTTGCGGGGGAAAGCATCGAGGAGGCTAAGGACCCTGCGGTAATAGGATTGGTCTGGCTCCATGACCCAGAGGTCCCCTTCGGCCTCCTCCAGGGTCCTGAACTTCTTTACCCAACCCCGCCTCACCCCATCAACCACTCCAAGATCGCCTTCTGGACGTGAAGGCGGTTTTCGGCCTGATCGAAGACCACCGACTGCGGCCCGTCCATCACCTCATCGGTTATCTCCTCACCCCGATGGGCCGGAAGGCAGTGCATTACCAGGGCCCCTGGGGCGGCCAGCTCCAGTAACGCCCCGTTGAGCTGATAGGGCTTGAAGACCTCGAGGCGTTGCTGGTGTTCGGATTCTTGCCCCATGGAGGCCCACACGTCGGTGTAGAGCACTTGGGCCCCCCGGGCTGCCTCCTTGGGGTCGTGGGTGAGGAGGACCTTGGCCCCCTCCTCGAGGGCCCTCTCCAGGATCCGTCTGTCCGGCTCGTAGCCGGGGGGGCAGGCCAGCCGGAGCTCCACATCCATCTTCAGGGCCCCGTTGATCCAGGAGTTGGCCACGTTGTTGCCGTCCCCCACATAGGCCACCTTCACCTGGTAGTCCCCCAACTTCTCCCAGATGGTGAAGATGTCCGAGAGGATCTGGCATGGATGCAACAGGTCGCTAAGCCCGTTTATCACGGGGACGGTGGCAGACTGGGCTAGCTCCTCGACCGTTCGGTGGGCAAAGGTCCTGATCATGATGCCGTCTACATAGCGCGACAGTACCCGGGCGGTGTCGGCGATGGTCTCCCCCCTTCCGAGCTGAGTCTCCTGTGAGCTGAGGAAGAGGGCGTGGCCCCCCAGTTGGTACATCCCCACCTCGAAGGAGACCCGGGTGCGGGTCGAGGGCTTCTCGAAGATCATCGCCAGGGTCTTGCCTTCCAGGGGCCTCCAGCCCTCCCCCCTCTTTTGCTTCGCCTTGAGCTCCTTAGCCCTCTCCAAGAGGGCCTTGAGCTCCTCCTTGCTGAGGTCGTAAAGGGAGAGGAAATCCCGCTTCATGTCCGATCCTTTTTTAAGGAGGCTGCATTTTACCGTGAAAAGGGCAAAAGGGTAAAGACGCCCTCCATGGTCTCGGGCGGGGCAGCAGGGGCCTCCTCGGCGACCTTGCAGAGTTTATAAAAGATGTTTATCCCCCCGGAGGCCGCCAAAAGCCAAGGCTTGACAAAATCTGAGGCCGGGCTATGATAAAACATCATTAGTTAATTGTATACAGTATACAATTTTGGGGGGTTGTCCATATGAACGTGGCTGATTGGATAAGGAAGTGGGCCTCCATCCTGCCCAAGAAGGTGGCCTTGATCTACGACGACCGTCCCATCACCTATCGGGAACTCAACGACAGGGTGAACAGGCTCGCCAATTATCTCATGAGGCTTGGGGTAAGGGAGGGGGACCTGGTGGCGGTCCTCCTGAGGAACTGCGTTGAGTTCATGGAGATCTTCTTCGCCACCTCCAAGATCAACGCCATCTTCGTGCCGCTGAACTTTCGCTTGGTGGCCTCGGAGGTGGTCTACATCCTGAGGGACTGCTCTGCGGGGACGCTCTTCTTCGGGGAGGAGTTCGTGGAGACGGTGGAGAAGGTGAGGGGGGAAGTGCCCATCGATGAGGGGCGCTTCATCTGCATAGGGGAGGCCCCCCCTTGGGCCCAGCACTACGAACGGGCCCTCGAGGGGAGCCCCGCCGTTGAGCCATCAGGCCTCAGGGAGACAGACCCCGAGACCCCCCACATCATCATGTACACCTCCGGTACCACTGGCTTTCCCAAGGGGGCGACCTTGTCCCAGCGGAAGACCTTCTTCAACGTGTTGAACGCCAACATCTATTACCACGCCACCCCCGATGACAGGATGGTGGTCTCCCGTCCCCTCTTCCACTCCGGGGGGCTCCTGGTCGACAGCCTTCCCTTCCTCTACAAGGGGGCCACGGTGGTGATGAAGAGGAGGTTCAGCCCCCAAGAGCTGCTGGAGACGGTCGAGAGGTACAAGATCACGGTCCTTGAGACCTCAGCCACCATGTATCGCTTCATCCTCGAGCAGTGCGACCCGGACGCCTCCAGGTTTTCCTCGGTTAAGTGCTTTTTCACCGGAGGGGAGAACGTACCCCTTTCGCTGCTGAGGGCCTACAGCGAGCGGGGCATTGTGATCTGTCAGGTCTTCGGTCAGACGGAGGCCTCCACCATCACCTGGTTGCCCGTGGAGCACGGCCTGAGGAAGATGGGGTCGGTGGGGCTTCCGGTCTTTCACGGGGAG
>Ga0190360_1000565_pt1 | contig 20594 bp, 17 predicted proteins | sample 48721834_MG_FD_161271 | JGI IMG/M metagenome (GOLD analysis project Ga0190360, IMG submission 161271) | Hydrothermal vent microbial mat bacterial communities from Southern Trench, Guaymas Basin, Mexico - 4872-18-3-4_MG | ecosystem: Environmental > Aquatic > Marine > Hydrothermal vents >... | reverse complement strand
GTTGTTCTCTATTGTGTTATTTTTAGAGTTGAATAAAACCAGGCCGTTCAACCCGCTGCCCACTACGAGGTTATTTGCAATTCTGCTTCCCTGAACGTTATGCAAATCAATTCCATTGTTGTAGCTGTTGTTGATAACATTGCCAACTATGCTGAGATTGACCTTATTATAATTGAAGGACAATATAGAAGACTCGGTAGAATTAAAGATGTAATTGTTAATTATCTTTAAGTGTGAAGCCTCTGCCACAATAGCGAGGCGGTGAGAGTAGAACTCGTTTCCAGTGACTAACTGGTCATCCTCTCTCATAACTAATCCGTCCATGTTGTTTTTGAATATGTTCTTTTCTATTCTGGTACCTCTCCCACCACTCATTAGGGTAATCCACCGGTGATCCCTGAACGTGTTTTTCCTGATGGTTACGTTATGACAAGGCGAAATAGATAAGCCATATTGGGAGTTATTCTTAAAGATGTTCTCTTCAATTAACCAATCATGCCCTTCACACACACAAACACCCATCTCACTTCCACTTATTTCATTTTTTTTCATGATCCCTCTGGAAGTATTACCCAAATGTATACCCCTCCAACCTGCAGCAAAGGTGTTCTCCAATATTACAACATCTGCACAACTCACCATCTTGGTACCGTTCTTCCTACCGGATACATAATTGCCAGCAAACCATATACTCTCCGAGCCGGCTATATAAACGCTATCTGAACCCTCACCGGATAAATAATTCCCATTTACCTGAATCCGCTCTACCCCTTCCATTATCAGGGCACTGTTGTTGATAGAGAAGCAAGAGTTGTTTAATATCTGAGAGTCCGATGTTCTCTTCATCATTATCCCGTCATAACATGAATAAACACTACTGTATAATATATCCAGGAATTGCGAGCTGGACACGTAGATGCCACAGCTTACACCGTATATACTACACCCCGTTATCACAGCATTGGTCACATTCTTCAGAATTATGCCGTAGGCCCCGCTGATGTTTCCTGAGATCTGACAGTTGCGTATAATGAAGTGAGCGGTGGTGTTCTCTATATGTATCCCATATCCGCTCCCGCTGGTTATTGTCCAGTTCTCAATCAGAAAGGGGCTGTACTTTGTTCCATCTCCTCTAACAACACCGTTTGAGGAGTTGAAACTGCCGTTTCCGATGATCCGTATGGGGTTGTGCGCGGAAAGGGTCTGTCCCACTTCTGTGGGGGGCATCTCCTCCATTGGGTTTCCAGCTATGTTATGAGGGGTTAATATCGATCCGGAGAGGAAAAGGAGGATGAGGGTGAGGGCATGTATCAGGAAGCGCCACTCATCACTTTTGAGCAGGTGGGGTAGAAGGGCTGGAGAAGAGCTTTTTGAATTAGACTGTGATGGTTTTTGGCGTGACCTTTTACAACTCATCGTAAATTTATAATTCCCCTGTTATATATTCTTTTCTGGAGGTTCGTTGAGACTGCCCAGGCACATCCTTTAGGGCTCAGAACCTACTCGCTTACAACCCTGAAATAGTTAGCGTCCGATTCTACCGCCCGGGTGTTCTCTTTTGGGCATCCATTAAAGAAGTCGTTAATATCTCTTCTGACACTTTTCGCCTTTGTCATGGAATCCCAATGGGATAATACAATTACGGCTATATCGGTTTAGCGCACGGTCCTCCGTTAGACATTATTTAATCCTTCTTAAGGGAAACTTTTTATTCATAAAAGAGATTTTCAATACATGCCCTTCTCCGTACGGGCCAGCGTGAACCTCGCTTTGGCCATAATCTCCCTCATATTAACCCTTCTTCTGATGCTAATTGTGGGGGTCCTGGATATGGAGGAGAGGACCGAGGAGCTGGGGGAGGAGAGTACATCCCTGGCCCCGGGGAGGACCTTCCTCCTTCCATCCTCCTACAGCGAGAACGATTCACACATATACGATGACCTCTGGGAGCTGAGGGGGACCGTGAAGGTGAGGGGGCCGAAGGCCCTTATAGTTGTGGGACTTGATGATGAGATAAGGAAGCTCGCTGAAGACCTCCAGAGGGGGAAGAGCCCCTACGGTCTGGAGAGCAGACCGGGCTTCTACGTTTATTATCTTCAGAACGATACCCTGGACTTCAGAGTGCCCGTAGAGGTTGAGGGGGAGTATATGGTGGCGGTGCACAACACCTTCCGCCCGGAAAGCGAGAAGCTAAACGATACCGAAGGCTCCCGCCTTGATCTGTACGTCAAGTTCTACGCCTACAACACCTTCTACGACGACTACTTTTATCTTGGGAAGGGCCTCATGGCTTTTATTGTAGGTCTTATGAGCCTCACCACAGCCCTCTTCTTTTTCCTTTTCTCTGCTCATAGGGCATCCGGCGAAGAAAGATTGAATTTCATAAAGATCTTCGGGAGGCATACAAAAGAAGTCTCAATCCTCCTCATAATCACCGGCGTGCTCGCCGCCACCACTGTTATCAAATACGGCTCCTGTTTTATAGCCCCCTTTATCCTTATAGGTCTCATCATCTACGCTCTGAAGAGCCCGAAGAAGCTCCAACCAACTGTTGAGATGCCCTACACCCCGGTGAAGAGGGTGCCTCTTGGAATAGGTGCTCAGGTGGAGGTTGAAGGTGAGAGGATAACGCTGCACCTTGTAATAAGCAATCGCTCCGATGTTAGGCTCGAAGAGCTGGAGATAGCCCCCGTTGTAGCCCCCGGGCATACCCTCTATGGGCTCGGGGAGGAATATGTCTCTTGGATAGAGCCCGGGGAGAAGGCTAGGGTGGACTTTATTTTCAGAAAATACGGAAAGAAGCCGGAGAGGATCCCTGTTTACTTCAAGATATCGTATTACGCCGGTGGGGAGAGAAGAGAGTATACCACCGGGCAATACATCATCAACATCTGAGAAGAGAACCTCTCAGAGGGCGGTTAAAGAAGTCTCCTCGCCCTCTCCCACTTAAGGGGCGTTGCCCAGTGGATGATGGGGGGATGAGTGAGGAGGTATTCCTTCTCCCGGGGGTCGCCCGAGGAGGGGTCGGTGCCCTCGGGGAGGATGAAGACCTTGTATCCCCTGTATGTGAGCTCCTGTGCGGTGGCAAGGACACACCTGTCAAGGGAGAGCCCGATAAGTAGCACCTCCCTCTCCCCCACCACCCTCTCAAGCCAGCGCTCAAATGCCTCGGGGTTGGGGTAGGGGGGCCCCGGGGGGGCCCCGGCCACCCCGATGTTCTCCCTGACCCAGACGGGTGAGTTCATGCACTTCACCCAGACTGGTCTATCCTTCACGTCTTCAGGTATCTCTGAGAGGTACATCTCAGTGCCGGGGTAGAGGCAGTCCCTTCTGTCTCCGGGGCGGGGCTGGCGGTAGTCGGAGATGATCTCCGCCAGTTTAATACCCCTATCCCTCAGGTGGGGGATGAGGGTTTCCAAGATGAATTCCACCGCTTTCCCCGGGACGTAGCAAGCCCCCTTAGGGGTTGTGAACTCCCTCTGAAGGTCAACTGAGATGATCTTCATCGTCTGCACTTCCTTACGGAGGACCGGTACCAGTTAAGGGGCTCCCCCTCCCCTGCGTAGGCCGCGATGCACCTCCCGACGATGAGGAGGTGGTCCCCCGTCTCTATCACCTTCTCCTTCTTGAAGACCCCAGCTGCAAGCGCCCCGGGGATGAGGGGCACACTGGCCTCCCCGACGAAGGGCTCAACCCCAGCCATGTTGAACTTCTCGGCGCTTCTTCCACTTACCGTCCCGAAGAGCTCGCAGATATCCTCCTGCTCCTCATTCAGTAAGGAGAGGCCGAAGTGATCCTCATCCTTAAGAAGCTCCCAGGTATACCTCTTCGGGCTCACCGCCACGGCCACCATGGGGGGATTCATGGAGATCTGTGAGAACCACGCCACCGTCATCCCGTTTATCTTCTCCCCTCTCCTCACCGTGAGGATTCCCACAGGGTGGGAGATACAAGCCAGAACCCTGTTGGGGTCATCCCTCCTGTATTCCACATGAACACCTCCAGGCTGTGCTGTGGATTGAAAAGAGAGAAGATAAATAAATACTTGCTTCCCACACCCCTTGGGTATAGAATCACACGATCTCTGCTGTTCGTTCTGAGAGAGGTGTCAGGGGGCCTCTTTACTTCAAAGCAGGGAGGTGGAATTGAGATATCCTCTGTACCGGGGTATTGATTTTCCCCGGGAGTAAATGGGAGATTTGGTAGAGTGGTAACAGAAGTATTCCCCAGGGCTCTGGTGATGTTACATTGTGTCCCCGGTGTGCACCTGGATCTCATCGTTGGGTTTATATACCCCCAAGTTTTAAAGCATATGATAGGCTGTGGCACTTCGCATATCCGCCGTACGTTGTCCGAAATCCCGAACCCCGCTCTTAAGAGGTGAATCAAATGGACGAAAAGATAAAAGAATTAATAGAAATCCTAAAAAAACATGGTGTCAAGAGAGTTAAAGTATTTGGTTCCTATGTAAGGGGAGAAGCAAAACCTGATAGTGATTTAGATGTGATTGTGGATTTTTCCGAAAGGAAAAGTTTGCTTGAAATCGTAGGAATAGAACAGGAGGTAGAAGATAGATTAGGAATAAAAGTAGATTTGCTTACAGAGAAGTCTATAAGTCCATATTTGAAGGAAAGAATTGAAAAAGAGTCCAAGGTGGTGCTGGGATGAAAAAAGACAATGTAGTATTCCTTAAACATATACTGGATGCTATTAATCTAATAGAGGATTATCTCAAAGATAAAGAGTTTCAGGAGTTTAGAAACAATCATATGCTTCAAGATGCTGTGATAAGAGAAATAGAAATAATTGGTGAGGCTGCAAAGAACCTTTCAGTAGATTTCAAAAATAAATATTCAGATATACCTTGGAGACAAATAGCAGGAATGAGAGATAAGCTTATACATGGGTATTTCGGAGTGGACTTAGATGCTGTATGGGATACTGCAACAATAGATGTTCCTTCACTAAAAGAAAGGTTGGAGGAGATTCTCAAAAAGGAGGAAAATAAATGAGCGGGGTTCGGGACTCTCACAATCCTTCGGATTGCTTGGTGCTAACGCACTCGGACAACAGGCGGGTATCTGGCTTCGGCACTTCGTGCCTTCGCCCAAATCCTTCGCTATCGCTCAGGACTTCAGACACCCGCCAAACGTTGTCCGAAATCGCCCGAAGCCTCTTATGGAAAATGTTAATATTGTGGGATTGTATAGGGTGAAATGATGATCAACTGGGCGAAAATAATAATTGGTGATAGTCGAAAAATGATAGAAGTTGATGATAATAGTATAGATCTTGTTGTTACATCTCCCCCTTACTGGCATATTAAAGATTACGGAGTTGAAGGACAGATTGGTTATGGACAAAGCCTGCATGAATATTTAAAAGATTTATATAGAGTCTGGAAGGAATGCTACAGAATTCTTAAACCGGGACGGAGGCTTGTAATAAATATAGGCGATCAATTCGCCCGCTCTATAATTTACGGTAGGTATAAAATTATTCCACTACATGCCGAGTTTATAGCTCAATGTGAGGACATAGGTTTTGATTATATGGGCTCTATAATCTGGCAGAAGAAAACCACAATGAACACAACTGGCGGAGCAAATGTAATGGGGTCATATCCTTATCCGCCTAATGGGATGATCGAAATTGATTATGAATTTATACTTATTTTCAAAAAACCGGGAAAAAGTGAAAAAATCCCAAAGGAAATCAAAGAGAAATCCAAATTAACCAAGGAAGAATGGAAAGAATACTTCTACGGACACTGGTATTTTGGTGGAGCCAGACAAATAGAACATGAAGCCATGTTCCCCGAAGAACTACCTAAAAGACTGATAAAAATGTATACATTCGTAGGCGATACGGTTCTTGACCCTTTTCTTGGAAGTGGGACAACTGTAAAAGCAGCTTTAAACCTACACAGAAACGCTATTGGTTACGAAATAAATGAAAAGTTTTTAGAAGTAATAAAAGAAAAACTTGGACTAAAACAAAGTTTGCTACAATTCAGCGAAAACATCCAGATAATAAAACGACAGACACCAATAAAAGTTGATGAGATTAACTATGTTCCGAGGATTAAAGATGCTAAGCCAAAAATAGACCCAAAGAAATTTAATTTTAAAAATGATAGACTTTACAGAGTTATCGATATTATAGATGAGCAAACTATTAAATTAGATACTGGTCTATTCGTCAAGTTCTTGGGTGTTAAAATAACTAAAAAGGATGAAGCAATGGAATATCTGAAAGACCGTATTTTGAAAAAAGAGGTTTATCTTAAATTTGATAACAGATCAGTATTAGATGCGAATACAATCAGTGCTTATGTTTACTTAAAAAACAGAATTCTTGTGAATGCCTATTTAATAAAATCAGGAATGGCTGAGGCAGATACGACAAGGGATTATAAGTATAAACCAAAGTTTGTTGAATTAGAAAAAGAGGTGAAATAATGGCAAAAGAATGGATATTAAACATGGCAACAAATAGATGGGGATTGAATAAGAAAAACAGCGTTGGACCAGTGTCTCAATGGATACGAGAATGTGGTCCCAAAACAATTAATGAATGGGAAGATTTTTATTACAAAAAGCTTGCCGATTTTCTCAAAAGCAAAGCTATTTCTTTATCTCCCAAGGAGTATATTGAAGATTTGGGGAGAAAATTGTATGTGAAAATTACAGAAGTTATCCAAGCAGAGATAGAGGAAGTAACGGAAGAAGATTGTATTCAGTATATTTACAATCTTGTGATTAATAGAACCTATGATGGTTATATAACAGAAATAAAAACCATATACGGGAAATTACAAAGAGATTTAGGTGTGGAAATAAAACCTGCACCTGATGAATGGGATAGACTTTACAATGTGGACTTTTATATTCAGGTTGGGGAGAAATATATTGGTTTACAAATAAAACCTATAACCTATGAGCAAACACCTGAGATTTACAGATGGAAGGAATGGCTTGGTAAGACACATAAAAAGTTTGAAGAAAATTTTGGTGGAAAAGTGTTTATTGTGTTTTCAATTAAAAAGGACAACAAAAAAGAAATTTATAATCCAGAAATTGTTGAAGAAATAAGAAAGGAAATAAAAATGCTTAAAGGAGGCAAGTAAAATGGGGCTTCGGGCGACTCTCCGCTCGCTAACGCTCGCTTCGGTGCTATCGCACTCGGACAACAAGCGAGTATCTGGCTTCGCTCAAATCCTCGCTTATCAGCTCGGACTTCAGATACCCGCCGGCCGTTAGACGAAATCACAGCCGTAAAACTTAGAAGGATGGGAATATGAGAATAACAGCGATCAACGGAAGTCCTCGAAAAGATGGGAGAATAAGCAAAATAGTTGATGAGATAATTAAAGGGGCGGAGGAGAATGGGCACGAATGTGTGATAATTTATTTGGTGGATTTAAACATTAAGGATTGCACAGGTGCATGGCTTGCCAGGAGAAAGGAGCATGCGTATTTCGGGATGATATTGAGAAAATAGAGGATGCAATCAAAAGATCTGATTTGATTATCTGGGCAAGTCCAACACACTGGGCAAATGTATCGGGTTTGATGTTAAGGGTATTTGAGCGATTATTTGGTTTTCTTATCAAAGAGCAACCGAAGGGGACTCCACTGAAGCGGAATGCAAAAGACAAGAAAGCAATTCTTGTAGCTGCTTGCAGCACGGCAAGACCGTTTAACTGGATTTATAATCAATCCCGCTCTTGTATTAGCCGAATGCGTGAGATATGCAAATGGAGCGGACAAGGAAATAGTTGGCACTTTTGTATTGCCCGGCACATTAACGATGAAAGATATACCAGAAAAATATCTCAAAAAAGCAAGAGAGATTGGGAGGAGGATTAAATAATGAGGGTAACATCGCCTAACATAGCGTATTTGGCTACGTGCCTTCGGCATTTCACCCAAATTCCCCCTTGGGGAACTTCAAATACCCGCCAAACGTTAGGCGTAATCGGGGTCGTCAGGTCTATAAACAAAAAATGGCAGATGAAGTAAAAACAACACTGATCAGGCACTCATCCCGGGTCCACAACTCTTCGCCTCGGAAAAGAGGTGAAATCCAATTCTGCTGTCGTTCCCTCCATGTTCTTCCCTTCGCTTAAGCCTTCACCGACCTTTTCCGCTCAATGGCAAATGTTATGTAAGCTCAACGTTCGTCGCTGGGGTGTGGTAGTCGAAAACGCTTTCTTATCCCGCTTTAGCCAACTTTTAATATTTCCTTTCCCTTCTCTTCCACATGCAGCCCTCCCTGGCAAAAAGAACTCTGGACTTCATCTCACTTCCCTCCAACAGGGAGAGGCTCCTTGGGGGGGCCTTCCTCTATCTCTCCCTATTCTTTGGCCTGATGGGGGGCGGGCTCTCCCTCCCCGGGTGGCTCATCTTCGGGGCCCTGGGCTTCACTTTCCTCTACAGGGCCACCCCCAACTTCTTTTTCATCACGTGGAGCCTGATCCTCATATACCTCATCACCTTCGGGGGGGTCTACCTCTACTTCGCCCCCGAGATTGGTCTATTCACCGGCTACCTGAAGCCCTTAGGGGTTGTCCTGGTCCTGCTCTCCTTCACTCTGACCTCAAGGTTCATCCTCTACTTCAAAGACCTGAGGGACCTGCTCGCCATGGACGGACGGTACGTCCCCATGGGGCTCTTCTCCATCTCCGCCCTTCTTTTCTTCATACTCTCCCTCCTCTCCTCCTACGGATGGGCCCGCTGGGGAACGGGCGGAGGGGGCCTCTCCCTCTATACCTTCTCCGAATGCCTCCTCATACCCCCTCTTCTCTACCTCTACTACTACCCTGAGATGAGACTAAGGGCGACAAAAGAGAGGGGAGAGGCCCCGCCGTGGGCTGAGAGGGTCCTCCGCCTCGCCTTCACGCTACCCACCCTGCTTCCACCCCCCAAGTGTCCTCATTGCGGGAAGGGTATGGTGAGGGAGGCTCGCCGCTGCCCGGGGTGCAGCAGAGAAGTGCATATCTTAAGGTGCCCCCGGACAAGGGAAGTTTACACAAGGTGCCCCTCCTGTGGGGAGCTCACACCCTTAACGAGGCTCAGGTGCATCCACTGCGGGGGGGAGGTAGAGGAGCGCTTCAGCTGCCCCTGGTGCGGACACTCCTATCCGCTTCACCTCTGGGAAGGCTCCTTGTGACCTTTGGCGGGGAACCCCCCATCCTCCTCTCGATTATCTTCAGATGACGGAACTCCCTGTAGTGAAGGGCCACAGAGAGCGCTGCCAGAGCAGAGAGAAGAGACCCCACAAGAAATCCAAAGCCCGCCGTAGAGAGGAATGTGGCGGTGAAAGCTAGGAAGAAGTAATCCCTCTTTCCTATCAGGTAGTATGCCACACCAGCGAAGAGGGCCCCGGCAGGGGAGGCGTATACCATCAGGTCATAGGTTGTTCTCTGGGGGGTGGGGGGTATCTCCCTAGAGGCCTGGGCGGCACTTCCATTTGAGAGGTAAACGTCCCACACGTTGGGGGTGCCCACCCTCACCACTATGGTGGTCTCAACGGGAACATACCCGGGGGCGCTCACCTTAAGCCTGTGCTCCCCCTTATCAACCTCTTCAAAGACCACGTGGCCGAAGGAATTGGTTTCTCCCCTTCTGCCCAGGTCCTCTATCGTCACCACAGCTCCTTCTATCCCTCTACCTGTCAGGTTGTCATAGACGTTCACCGCGACGGTAGAGCGGTCGGTGGGGTGGAGTTCTTCCAGGCCCTTCAGGTAGGTGGCGGAGTAGAGAAGGTATATAAAATGGGCGGAGAAGAGTAAGGCGGCAACAACCAGGTAAACCCTGGCTGCCCTTAAGGAGAGGGGAGAGGAGAGGATATCCCTTAAATTGGACAGATAACCCCAACTTCCCTTGGGAGCCCTTACGGGAAGGGTAAACCGCTTCTTCACCAGAGGCGGTGGTGGGGCACCCTCTCGCACCACCCGGTCCACTTTCACCCCCCCTTCCGTGAGCTCAACAAGCATCACCGTCCCGCACCTGGGACATGTGGCTGAGAAGGTGCCGCTCTCAAGCCCCGGGGGGGGCAGGAGCTCTAGAGTGGCGCCGCACCTGGCGCACAGGGTCTTCTTCTCTGTCATCTTCTCACTTGCCCTATGTACCGTTTCCTATTTATTATTCACTCCCCCATGACTTCTCCCACAAGAGAGGGGACCTCCCAGGGGGTCTCGGCTACACGGACTCCCATCTCTTTTAAGACCTCAATTTTCTCCAGGGCGCTCTCGCCTTCTTTCAGAATGGCCCCAGCGTGGCCCATACTTCTGCCGGGCTTCGCCACCCTTCCCGCTATGTAGGCCACCATAGGAAGTTCGTCTCTCAGCCTTGCTGCCCTGATCTCGTCCCTTCCCCCAACCTCCCCCACCAGCACGACAGCTGCACACTGGCTGTCCTCCAGCAGCAGCTCCACTGTCTCCTCCATGGTCAAGCCTACTATAGGGTCCCCCCCAACCCCCACAGCGCTACACTGCCCTATCCCAGAGGCGGTCAGGTGGTGGAGGATTTCATAGGTCAGGGTGCCCGAGCGGGAGACCACACCCACCCTGCCCGGGGAGAGGACCATGTTGGGTATAATCCCCATTTTCACCCCTGGTGGGAAGGCTATTCCGGGGCTGTTAGGCCCTACTAGGACCGCCCCATAGGACTTAGCCAGGCGGACCATCTTCAGGGTATCATGCTGGGGAACGCCCTCGCTGAGGACGTGCACGAGCTCTATACCCTCCTCCAGATCCTCCAGCACAGCGTCAAGAACGTGGGGGGCGGGCACCATAACCTCTGCGGCCACCGCCCCGGTCACCCTCACAGCCTCCCTCACACTGTCGAAAACCCTCACCCCGTGGACCCTCTCCCCACCTTTTCCTGGGGTCACCCCCGCCACCACCCTGGTCCCGTACTCAAGCATCTGGACTGTGTGGAATCTCCCGGTGTGGCCCGTTATCCCCTGAACGAGAACGGGGGTATCCTGCTGAAGAAGTATCGCCATTCTCATCCCCCCTCAAGAAGGGCCCTCAGGTGCTCCGCCGCCTCAGGGAGGGTCTCGTAGACGTGGACCCCCCTCTCCCGGAGCATTCTCCTTCCTATCTCGTAGTTGGTCCCGTGGAGGCGCACAATAACCGGCACCTCCACCGATGTCTCCTCCATGCCCCTCAATATCCCCTCCGCCACGGTGTCTGCCCTTGTCATCCCCGAGAATATGTTCACCAAGATGGCCTCCGGAGAGGTTCTTAAGGCTATGTGGAAGGCTTCCCTCACCTTCTCCGGGTCGTCTGTCCCCGACAGGTCGAGGAAGAGCCGGGGGGATATCCCCAGGGAGGCCAGGTAGTCCAGGGTGGCCATTGTAAGACCCGCCCCGTTGGCCATAACCGCACACCTCCCCTCCATCTCAAGCACAGCAAGACCTGCCCGCCTTCCCGCAAGCTCAAGCGGGGTATACTGCTCCGGGTTCTCCGGTAGGCGAGAGCGGTAGAGGGCCGCTGGGTCGCAGGTGACCTTCGCATCCAGTGCCACTGCCCTGCCACCAGAGAGGACAAGAGGGTTGATCTCAAGGAGCGTTAAGTCCCTCTCCGTGAAGAGCTTGAAGAGCTTCTCCAGCAGATCTGCGGGTACAGCCCCGAAATGGCTCTCCAGCATCCTTCTGTGGTGTGGTAGGGGGCCCGCGAACGGGTCCACCTGAAGAGAGAGTACATCTTCGCTCTCCTCCACATCAACACCTCCCCCCCGGGAGGCGAGGAGGGTTATGCCTCTCCTCTCCCTGTCCAGAAGGAGTGACAGATAGTACTCCTCACTGTGGGGCACATACTCCTCTACAAGGACCCCGGCGGCACCTCTCCACTCTCTCAACATTCTTCTAGCCTCCCGGAGGGCCTCTCCCCGGGGAACTGCCACAACGCCCCCCCTCTTTCCCCTTCCCCCCTCAAGGATCTGTACCTTCACCACCACCCTGTCGGAGAGGTGCGCGTCCAGACCCTTCTTAAGGTCCTGCTCGGACCCTTGAAAGAGGCTCTCGGCTTCAATGAAGACGGAGGAAGGCACATCCACACCGTACTCCTTAAGAAGCCTTTTGGCCTGGTACTCATAGAGGTACATGGAGGCACCGAAGGATAAGAGGAGATAATGTTTTAAAAGGTTCCTGCCCCCTCCCCAAGGATGTCAACTTGAGGAATGATTTTTAAGGGGATAGCGCCCCCACCACAACATCCTGATATATGGAGGTGGTTAAGTTGACATCCCTCCCTCCCCTACACCAAACTTCCCTGAGGGTGGATGAATATGGATACTGGAGCCCCTTGAAGATTTCCTAACCAGGACCTTGACGGGTATCCTCCTTTTCACCTCGTCCAGGTGACTTATGACCCCTATCATCCTGCCCTCGTACCTGAGCCTCTCCAGGGCATCGAGGACCATCTCCAAACTTCTAGAGTCCAGTGTCCCGAAGCCCTCGTCCAGGAAGAGGGAACCCACCTCCCCCCGGGTGGAGGAGAGCTCAGAGAGGGCAAGGGCCAGGGAGAGGGACGCCAGAAACTGTTCCCCCCCAGATAGTGTCTCAACGGGCCTCTTCTCCCCGCCCGCCCACATATCGACGATCTTAAGAGATGAGAGGATCCTCCCCTCCTCGGCGGAGAAGAGGTACCTGCGCTCGGTTAGGCTCTCAAGGTACTCATTGGCTGTTGTAAGGAGGTATGTTAGAACCATCTCCAAGGCGTGGTCCCTCAGACGGTTCCTCTCAAGAACGCTCCCCAGCCTCCGGAAGAGCTCAATCTCTCTCTTAAGAGCCCCAAGCCTCTTCTCAGCCTCCTCAACTGCACGTCTCTTCCTTTTAAGCTCCTGAAGTCTCTCTTTGAGCCCCCCTTCCTGTCCCCTCAGCTCCTTCAGGCTTCTCTCCTCCTCTTTCAGCCTCATTTCGGCCCTTTCAAGCTCCTCCCGACTAACCCTCTTCCCCCCAAGCTCCCCCTCTATCTCTTCCCTTCTATTTTTTAGGTGTCTCCTCATTTCCCGGTACTCCCTTATCCTCTCCCTCATCTTATCCAGCTCCCTAGCCTCCTTCAGGACCTCCCTAAACTCCTCCTCCGAAGAGTATCCAAACCCCTCAAGCTTCTTGAGGAACTCCTTCTCCAGAGCCTCAAGCCTCTCCTGAAGCTTCCCAACCATCCTCTCCCCCGCCTCAACTTCCCTCCTCAAACTCTTGATCTCCTCCTCCATCACTCTCCTCTTCTCTTTGAAGCCTTCCAGCTCCTCCCTTATCTCCTCCCGCCTTCTCTCAAGCTTCTCATATCTGCCGGGAAGACCCTCAACTTCCTTGAGAAGACTTTCAAGGTCCTCGGCACCCCCTTCCTGAAGAGCCCTCTGTTGTCCCTGGAGCTCCTCTTCCACCTTCGCCCTCTCCTTCAGTGTTCTCTCAAGCTCCCTCTCCGCCCCGGCTATGGAGGTCCGGAGGGCCTCGAGCCCTCTTATTAGGTCAAGCACCTCCTCCTGCCGTGCCTCCCTACCCTCCCCCTCCCCAGCTGTCCTGTACTCCTCAGGAAAGAGTTCGAGGGTGTTCTTCGCCCTGCGGAGATCCTCTTTCATCTCTTCAAGCTCACGGTGGGTTCTCTCCAGGGCCTCCTCCATCCTCGTGAGCTCCCCGGGGGAGGCCCCCACCGGGGCCCTCATCCCCCTGAACTCCCCCCCGCAGACGGGGCATCTGTCGCCCTCCCTGAGGCCACGTCTGATCTCTTGTGCGAGTGACTCTCTTCTTGCCCTCTCCAGAGCCTCCTTTTCAGACTCGTATCTCTTCAAAATCCCTTCAACCCTCCCCTCAAGAGACTTCAAGTGTGATAGGTGCCCCCGGTACATCCTCCAGAGGGCCTCCTTCCTCTTCTCCAGATCCTTCTTTTTTCCCTCAAGGGCCTTCTCAAGTTCCAAGGCCCTCTCTTTTAACTTCTTGTGAGATTCCTTAAGAGTGCGGTACCTCTCAAGATGTTTAAGCAGTCCGCTAAGCCACCGGACCCTCTCAAGGGCCTTCTCCACATCCCTTCCCTCCCTCTTCAGCTCCTCCTCTCGTCTCTCCCACTCTCCTAAAAGCCTCCTTAAAGCATTCTCCTTCTCCTTAAGCTCGGCCCGAAGCTCCCTGACATCTTTAAGTCCCCCCTCCCGCTCTTCCTTCAAAGCCCTCAGCCTTCCGTAGGGCTCGCCGAGCTCCCTGACGCTTCTCTCAATTGTCTGGACCTTTCTCTCAAGGGCCTCTATCTCACCCTCTTTCGCCTTCAACTCCTCTTCCTTCTTCCCCAAAACCTCGAGCTCCTCTGTAAGGTGAAAGACCCTCTTCATCTCCTCAAGGCACTTCCTTGAGGTCTGAAGCCTCCCCTCCAGTTTCTCCACCTCTATCCGCAGTGCCTCAAGTCTCCTTCTTACCTCCTCGGGGCTCTCCTCCCCCACCCTTTTCTTCAGCTCCTCGTAAGTGGCTTCACAAGCCCTTAGATCCTCTTCCAGCCTCCGCTTCCTCTCGTTGTAGAGATCCTTCAGCCTCTCGTAGATGTCCATTCCCACAGTGGCCTCCAGAATCTCCCTCTTCCTGTCCGGGTCAGCCTTCAGGAAAGCGGCGAACTCTCCCTGAGGCAAAACCACTGCCCTGCGGAAGGAATCGAAGTCCATCCCGATAATCTCCGGAATCCTCTTCTCCACATCTCTGGGTTTGTCCGCGAGGACCTTCTCCTCCGGGAGCTTCACCAAGGAGGCCTTCTTCCCTCTCCCCCTCCTCATAAGATAGGTCGCTCTATACCTCTCCCCGCCGACGGCGAATTCCACTTCCACCTTCCCCTCCCCCCTTCCCAAGTTTATGATGTTCTCCGGACTTCTGTCCCCCTTGCCGTCTAGCCTCGGGGTCCTATGGTAGAGGGCGAGGGTTATGGCGTCAAGAATCGTACTCTTCCCCGCCCCAGTGGGGCCTGATATAACGAAGATGCTGGAGGAGGAGAAGGGCTCCTTCTGGAGGTCAATCTCAACCCTATCCCTGTAGGAGGCTATTCCCTCCATCACTATTTTTTCTATTCTCATTCCCCCACCTCCCTGAGGAGGTTCAAGAAGAGGTCTCTAATCTCCCGGGGAGGCCCCGCCCCGTGCTCCTCCTTCCAGCAGAGCTCGAAGACCTCCAGGGGCTTAAGAAGCGTTGATCTCATCTCTCTCCTCCTCTCCCTCCTCTCGAAGAGGGGGACGACGGCGAGGACCTCCGCTCCCCTCTCCCCCAGACTCTTTCTGATTCTCTCGTTGAGTCCGGGCTCTGGCCCCTTCAGATGAACGGTAACCTCAAGGAGGGCACCGCGGAGGTCCTCAAGCCAGCTTCTTTCCATGATCTCCTGCTGGCTTCCCTCAAGGCGTATGAGCTTCCTGAAGAGGGGGACCTCCACGCTCGCTGCTCCCTCTCCGGGGCTCCAGAGGATAACCCTTCTTCTCACTTCGGCCTCCCGGAAGGTGAGGGGATAGGGAGTCCCGCTGTAATGAACCCGGTCAGAGACGCTCGTAGGGGAGTGAATGTGCCCTAGGGCGAAATAGTCGCAGGTGGGAAGGGCGCTCAGCGGCAGCTGACCCAAACCGCCAACCTCAAGTGACCTCTCCGAACCGCCTCCCTGAAGCCCCTCCACCCAGAGGTGGGAGAGGCATATTCTCACATCCTCACCCTCCTCCACCGACCTCTCCATCGCCTCTGAGAGAACCTTTGCATATTCCTCCCTCTCCTCCTCGTTCCACCTGGGGGCCTTTCCCAGTGCCTCGTGGGGTGCGATGTAGGGAAAGGGGTGAATGGAGACCCTCTCTCCTCCCACTCTAATCCTTACTGGCCCCGGGGGCGTCAGGCCCTCTCCCCATCTTCCGAAAACCTCCACCCCACCCAGCCTGAGGAATTCACCCGGGCCCTCTAGTCTCAGCGGCGAGTCGTGGTTCCCCCCGATTATGACCACTTTGAACTCTCCCCTTCTCACCCTCTCCCCGTTCTCTCTGAAGAGTTCGCTGAGAAAGTTATAATACAGCCCCACTGCCTCCCCGGGGGGGAGGGAGGAGTCGTAAACATCCCCAGCCACCAGAAGGATATTCACCTCCTCTTCCCGTATGAAATCCCTGAGCCACTTCAGGAAGAACTCTGCCTCATCCAGTCTGGGCCTTTCGTAGAGTCTAGCACCAAGGTGCCAGTCTGAGGTGTGGAGAACCTTCACCATGAAGCTGAATAGACAGTGGCAGGGTATTATATCTTTTCCTCCCCGGGGTAGGCGAAAGTTGCCGGGAGCGCCTGTTCAGCCGGCTGAGGGTGCGGACTTATATCCTTTTATATCCAAGACCCTTCTCTCCCGATGCCTTTCCCACTGGGTGAGACTGCAGCGCTTTTGACATCACTCCTTTGGGCCCTCTCCTCTACCATGTTCACCGTTGGAACGAGAAGGCACAGTCCGCAGGCGGTGAACAGGATACGCCTCGTGCTCGCCCTTTTCCTTCTCTTCCTCACTGTAACGCTCTTCTACGGCAGCCCCCTGCCCCCGGGGGGCAGGAGAGTGTGGTTCTTTCTGGGGCTCTCCGGGGTGGTGGGTCTCGCTATTGGAGACTCCTTCCTCTTCTACTCCTACCGGAGGATAGGCCCAAGGGTCTCCATGCTCCTTATGTCCCTCGTTCCTGTGGTAACCACCACGGTGGCCTGGGTCCTCATGGGGGAGAGCATCCGGATCCTTAAGCTGATGGCCATAGGGATCACCCTCCTGGGGGTTGTTATGGTGGTCTCGGAGAGGGGTGATGGTGACAGCCCTTTCAGGTTGAGCGGTGTGGGAATAGCCCTTGGGGTTGGTGCCATGCTGGGCCAGGCGGCTGGGCTCCTCCTCGCCAAGGTTGTCCTGGATGAGGGCTATCCCTCCCTCCCAGCCACATATATAAGGGTTATATGGGGCGCCGCGACGCTCTGGGCACTGGGGTTTTTCACCGGGGGGTGGAGAGCGGTCCCGGGGGCGGTGAGGGACTTAAAATGCCTCAAAACCACCAGCATGGCCACATTCCTGGGGCCCTACCTGGGGATATGGCTCTCTCTAGTTGCGGTTAGCTACGCAAAGATAGGTATTGCCTCCACCCTGATGTCCCTCTCCCCCATCTTCATGATCCCCCTCTCAAGAAAGGTCTTCGGCGAGAGGGTGGGTGCAAGGGCCGTCATCGGCACCCTCATCGCCACAGCAGGGGTAGCGGGCATTTTTCTGTTTTAAACGAGACGGCTCCCCCCGGGCACCCCCAGGGGCAGCACCGAACTTCCAAATATGAAGAGACACCCGGGGTGGAGCTTGAAAAACATTAAAGAGATGGGAGCGATGTAAAATACGCCGTGAGATGCGAGATCTGCGGTGGGGAGAAGCCGACACGGACAATACCGGTGTGTCCATCGTGCTCTAAGAAGGAGGCTGCGGAGGAGTTCGTACCATATCTCCACAGGGGGGTTGAACGAATAGATGGGGAGGGCAGGTTCCACTGCAACATCTGCTCCAATATGTGCGGTTTTGACGACGAGGGGCTCTGTGGTTTAAGAAGAGCGGAAGGGGGGAGGCTGAAGCTGCTCTCAACGGGTATAAAAGGGGTGGTCCATCCATATTACGACCCCCTTCCAACCAACTGCTGCAACTCATGGTTCTGCAGGGGTTCATCCCTGAAGGGCGTGAACCTGGCCCTCTTCTACTACGGCTGTAACTTCGACTGCCTCTTCTGCCAGAACTATGGCCACAAGAGGGTGGAGGAGGGAGAGGTCTTCACCGTCGAGGAGCTGGCTAGCTGGGCGGCTGACGGGAGGGTGAGGTGCCTCTGCCACTTCGGAGGTTCACCAGAACCCCAGATGCCCTTCGCCATACGGCTGAGCAGAGAGGTTCTGAAGGAGAGGGACGTTATGATATGCTGGGAGTGGAACGGAGCGGGTAAGCCCTCCACAGCCCTTGCGGCCGCAAGGCTCAGCAGCGAGAGCGGGGGGCTGGTCAAGTTTGACCTGAAGGCATACTCTCCCACCCTTCACAGAATACTGACCGGAAGAGGTCCAGAGAGGGTGTGGGAGAACTTCTCAAAGATTTACGACTCATGCCCTGAGGTACTCTCTGCCACTACCCTGATGGTACCCTACTACGTTGACGAGGAGGAGGTGGGAGAGATCGCCAGGTTTATAGCATCCTTCAGCGATGAGATCCCCTACAGCCTCCTTATTTTCCACCCCGACTACAGGCTCGCTGACCTCCCCATAACCCCCCGCAGTCAGGTGGAGAGGTGCTACCTTGCCGCAAAAAAGCACTTGAAAAGGGTGAACATAGGCAACATACACCTTCTCTCCTACGCCCCCCCGTGAACCGCCGGGAAACGTTAAATTGCATCATCTCCTTATTCTGCCCATGAAGCGCAGCAGTGAGGGAGAGGCGGGGGGGGCGGTGGGGAGGGCCCTGAGGAGGCTCTCCCACCTTGCCCTGGGTGCTATCATAGTGGTCTACCTCTTCCCGGAGAGAATATATGGTCTTCCCCGGGGGTTCTACATAGTTCTTTTCTTCACCATCCTTCCCCTGACAATAGAGTACTTCCGCATAAAAAGGGGGGTGGTCTTCACGGGGCTGAGGGAGCATGAGAAGAGCCGTGTAGCATCCTACGCCTGGTTCTGCCAGGGAGTGGTAATCTCAATCCTCTTCTTTCCCCAGCAAATAGCGGCACCGGCCATTGTGGCGGCCGCCGCTGCCGACCCCCTCATGGGGGAAGTGAGGAGGCTCTCCCGGGGGAGTGCTCTCCTTGCTGGATTCCTTCTCAGCGCTGCGGTCTTCTTCCTGTACGGTTACAGCCTGCCCCTCTCTGCCCTCTCCGGGGCGCTGGTGGTCTTGGGAGAGTTGCTGGAGGTGAGAGGGGTGGTGCGACTGAGAGAAGAGGCTCTCGGTGGAGAGGGGGCGGGGCTACCCTTCAAGACGGACGACGATTTCACCACAGTGCTGGTGCCGGTGGTCCTCCTCGCACTGCTCTACCACTTCCTCCCCAACCTATTCCCCGGGGCGCTTCTAAAACCTTCAGCCCCCTTCACCTCCCTCCCTTAGCCCCTGTATCTCTTCAAAGCCCTGACCTGATGTAGCAGAAGGACAACTAGCGAGGCAAGTGAGATGATTATGGCTACGGCTATAGTGGTGAAGAGCCCCCTCACCTCCTCCCCCCCACTTTGAACTGTAAAGCCCCCGGCCTCCATCTCCTCGGCACCCCCAGGGTAGGTTATCGAGAGAATCACCCTGTAGGAGCCCTCCTCCCTCCAGAGGACCTCGGCGTAGTAGCCCCCGGGGCTGGAGGGTAGCAGGGGGTCCTCAAAGTCCGGCTCAAGTTCCTTACTGTAGGTGAGGAACACCCACTTCACCTCCACCCCATCCCCCCTCACGATCCTGGCCATAACATGGACCTCCTCCGGGTTCACGGTCGATGGCCCCGGGGCAGATATGAAAACAGGCCCCACTTCAAGCACATCTCCGGTGAAATTCACGCCCAGGATCACTGTGTGGAGGGCGTAGGTGAGGTTTACGGTGTAGCTTCTACTGTAGGGTCCACAGGTGACGCTCAGGGTGAGGTTGCCCAGAACGAAGGGTGTGGTCACGTTCACAGATGTGAAAAGAGGGCAGGTGTAGTTCACCACAGCTCCACCCTCATGCCAGAGAGATATCATCGCCATATCACTTGGGGGCGTCCCATATATGAAGGGCACAACTGTCATACTGCTCCCGGCAGGGAGGTTTCGGGGGACCCCCCCCAGGTGTACGGAGGGCGTCACATTGAGGGGCAGAGCAAGCCTTCTCAACTCCCCCCTGCAGAGGATGTCCAAAGAAAGAGTCCCGTCGCCAGAGGCGGGGGGCAGGTGTAGCTTCAGGCCCCCTGAGGTGACCTCAACGCCGCTTGTGAGGTTGTACTCCTCCCCATCCAGGACGAGGGTTGCCTCAAGAAGGGTGAAGTTGTCCGCTCCCTCAATTAATACCTCCACGCTCCCTGCAGCCTCCGCCGGACCCACCACTTTTGCCCAGATGCGGGGGGCTTCGACACCTTTTATGAGGAGAGGAGGCGTGCTCACGTAACCTGACCTTCTCCTCCCATAGTAGGTGCTCTTCGCGCTTTCGTTCTCAAAGAGATAGTCTCCGAAAGGCACCCTCACCATAAAGGTACCGGAGAGGGTCGGGTCAAATGTTATGGTGTACTCTCTCCCGAGAAGGCCCTCACTTGAGGTGTAATTGAACTCCACAAGCCCCGGGGGATCCAGGGAGATGAGCTGCGGCTCCGACGGGGAGGGGTCTCCGTGCACCCGTATCCTGATGCTTCCTCCCTCAGCCTGAAGCACCTCAACCCCCGGGGTGGTGAGGTGAAGGGCTCTCAGGCACATTCTCACCCCCTCAGAGACATACCCCCCGCCCCCCTCCTCTATTTCATCCCAGCTTCCTAAAAGGTTCTCTTCCGGGGCCTTCTCCTCGCTGATCTCAACGGTAAAGGAGAGGGTAGAGGAGGGAAGAGGCCTTCCGACGGTGTTCTTCAGGTCCCAGGAGGCTGCATATGCCCAGTCAAGCCACGTACCCTTGATGTAGG
>Ga0190360_1000564_pt1 | contig 20614 bp, 17 predicted proteins | sample 48721834_MG_FD_161271 | JGI IMG/M metagenome (GOLD analysis project Ga0190360, IMG submission 161271) | Hydrothermal vent microbial mat bacterial communities from Southern Trench, Guaymas Basin, Mexico - 4872-18-3-4_MG | ecosystem: Environmental > Aquatic > Marine > Hydrothermal vents >... | reverse complement strand
ACGGAAGGGTTGCCTGTGAAACTCTTGTAACCACAGGTCTGGCATTTGTAGCGGGCGAAATGAGCACAAAAGCATATGTTGACATCCCAAAGGTAGTAAGGGGAATGATAAAGGCAATAGGATACACTGAACCGGAACTTGCATTTGACTGGGAAACATGTGCAGTTGTTACCAGTATTGATGAACAGTCTCCTGACATAGCCCAGGGTGTACTTGGAAAAGGCCTTCATAAAGAAAAAGGTGCAGGCGACCAGGGAATGATGTTTGGGTACGCTGTAAATCAAACACCGGAGTTAATGCCACTTCCAATCATGCTTGCCCATAAATTGCTCCTGAGACTTTCTTCCCTGAGAAAAGAAGGAAAAATCCCATATCTCAAGCCCGATGGAAAATCTCAGGTAACAGTGGAGTATATAGATGGAAAACCGGTGAGGGTCGATACAGTTGTACTCTCAACACAACACTCACCTGAGGTTACCTATGAGGAAATCTACAACGACATGGTGGAAAAAGTCATTAAGATGGTAATTCCACCAGAGTTTCTCGACGAAGAAAATATTACATACCACATAAATCCAACTGGAAGGTTTGTTATCGGAGGTCCACACGGAGATACTGGTTTGACAGGGCGTAAGATAATGGTTGATACGTATGGAGGTTTTGGAAGCCACGGCGGTGGATGTTTTTCCGGGAAAGATCCTACAAAGGTGGATAGAAGCGGAGCATACATGGCACGTTATGTTGCTAAAAATATAGTTGCATCAGGGCTTGCAGATGAATGCGAGCTTCAAGTAGCCTATGCAATTGGAGTCGCTAAACCCGTATCAATAATGGTCGATACACACGGCACCGGTCAGATAGATGACGAGGGAATTGTCGAAGCGATTAAAAAAGTTTTTGATTTTACCCCAGAGGGAATAATAGAAACCCTTGATCTTAGAAAACCAATTTACGTAAAAACTGCAGCTTACGGACACTTTGGAAGAGAAGATTTTACATGGGAAAAAACAGATAGAATAGAAGATATCAAAAAGGCCATTAAATAGTTTTCACCTTTTCGGCCTCTGGCTCTCCGGATAATTTTTTTTCTGCTTCGTCAAAAGAGGTCATCTGGCAACTACCCTCAAAAACAACGCCATCTGCTATCTTGAGTTTTCTGGTTTTTATATTACCATACAGCTTACCGGTTGAAAGCATCTCAAGTCTCTCTTTGGCCTCCACATCGCCTCGAACCTCTCCAGCTATTATTATTGAGTTTGCCTTGATATTTGCTCTAACTTTTGCAGTTTCGCCGATGATCAAAAATCCATCCGAGATAATTTTGCCTCTAAAATTACCCTCTATCTTTAAGGAAGAGTGAAACCTGAGCGTACCATTGAAAGAAGTTGTGGGACTTAATACCGTAGCCACCTTTTCTGCTTCTTTAATATCTGCGTATTCATCCTTTTTTGCCATAGCACACCCCTCTTTACTTTGTCGTCATTGTGAAAACTCCATCCCAATCGGGAGGTGGGGGATTTTTAGCCAATTCAACACACCTGGCTATATAAAGTTTGGAAGGTCCATCATTCGGCTCATACTCAAGGGCCTTTTTAAAAGCCTTTATTGCTTCTCGAAATTTCCTGCTTTTATACAATTTTAATCCTTCATTATAATATTCAAGCATCTTTTTTTTCGCCTCTGTAAGCATTTTATCTTCCCTTTTTGGAACTTTTTTTTGGAACTCATCGTAGAACTTAAAGTTGTAAACTTTATTTTTATAATGCTAAACTTTCTTTAGGTAAAAACCAACTTCACATTCAAAAATAAAAATCAATCTTTTAATACATTATATAATAACTCAATAATTATTTTTTTCATATACTAAATTAATAATAACATTTTATCCAATCCTCAAGTCAACTATTTTTTTAAAAATGGCAAAAATTAACAAAAAAATTAAACCCAGAACAGCTATTTTTGGCAGGAAATCTCCATGTTTTGTATAAAAAGTTATTATCTCCCGTTCCATTACAGGAACATCGACTATAAGATAATCTGTTAAGAATGGCTCCAATACCTTCAAAACCCTACCCCATGGATCTATACCCGCTGTTATACCCCCGTTGGCAGAGCGTACAAGCGATCTCCTGTTTTCAATAGCCCTGAAAATTGAAATCCTAAAATGTTGCCATTCAGCTTCAGCACTACCTGTCCAGGCATCATTCGTAACATTAACAAGTACCTGACTACCCCTCAAAACAAACCTTCGAGTAAGATCTCCAAAAACATCCTCAAAACATATCAAAGGACTTACATATATCCCATCCAGATCAAAAACGGTATATTCAAAACCAGGTGTAAATTCCTCAACTCCTGCTTTTCTCATTGATTTATCAACAAACGGAAATAGTTTATCGTATGGGAACCATTCTCCAAATGGAACAAGATGGATCTTTCTATATTTTCCCCTGGGTATTCCGGCCTCATAAAAGATTACAACATTGTAAAAATTCCCGAAATAATTATCATCCACAACTTCTCCTTCGAACTCAAGAGTACCAAATATTACCGGCTTTCCTATTTTCTTAAAAAATCTATCAACCATCATCGCATATCGATTTCTTTTCCTCAAATAGAAATCATATAAAAACGGAACACTTGATTCACTCCACACAACCAGCTCCGGGTCCTCTCTTAATGCTTCCTCTGTTAATCTAAACTCAAGAGAGAGATTCTTAACCACATCAGGATTCCACGGGTCAAAGTTTGGCTGCAGAAGACAAACCCTCAGGCTCCTAACAGAAGGAGAAGCCAACCCGATTTCACTTCCAGAGTTTTTAAGCACGATAAACCCATAAAATGCATTTACAGATACAAGAACAACAACGGTACATAAACCGAATATAACCTCCAGCGAGATATTTTTCTGAATAATAAAGGAAAAAACGGCATGGGTAACCATCACATTTGTAAGGATAATCAGAAAATCAATCCCCCATACTCCAAATATCGAGGCTGATTGTATCATAAAAAGGATATCATACTGCGAATAACCGGGAATACCCCAAGGGAATGCTAGAAACCCCCTAGATTTGAGATAATCTACAAATAACCACCAAGAGGAGATTCCAATCACAGAAGGCCAAAATACTCTTTGAAATCTTGCACGCCTTATTATATCAAGGATAACCCTTGCTCCAAAACCCGCCATTAAGAAAAAAATAGTTGTTGTAAGAATTCCACCTGGCAGTGCAGCTGGATGCTTGTAATTTCTCATCCAGAAAAGATAAAAAAAATAAAAAAGAAACGAGGTTAATGTCAGAAAAATTAATATTCTTGAATATTTTTTTTCAGCGAATACGACAATTAAAATAGGTACATAGGAAAACCAGATAAAAAAGGAAAGATACGAGAAAGTAAAACTTATGTAGAGTAATGAAGCCGAAAGGATAGCTAAAAAATAATTCAAGCCTTTTATTCTTTTTATCTTATTATGAGCTGGATTCAATAAAGGGCTTAATTTCTCAGACATTCAGTTTATCTTCATTTTAGAGATAGCTTTTAACTCCTTCCCTGGTCTAAAATAAGGAACCTTTCTTTTAGGAACAATGACAGATTCACCTGTTTTTGGATTTCTTGCCTCTCTTTGTTCCCTCGTTTTCACCTCAAAAGTTCCAAATCCCCTTAACTCTATATGTTCATCGTTCTTAAGCCCTTCTTTAATAATCTCAAAGAAGGTGTCTATCACTCTTGCAATATCTTTTTTTGTAAGACCAAGCCTTTCATTAATTTCTTCTACGATTTCCGCCTTTGTCAAAACGCCCTCCTTTTATAATCCAGATTCAAAATAATCAAATATGTTTTCTTGCAGCCCTCAACAGCCACGAACAACAGGTAAATTAATCAATAGTGTTTAATCGCAGGGAGGATTTTATAAACCTTTTCAGTGGCATTTATTAAGAATTATACATAAGAAAAATTATAGTGCAATATGAATTTTTAACAATAATTACTTTTTTATAAAAAAAATAAAATCTAACTTATAGTTTTAACCACCCATTAAACCTCAGAGATAAAGGCACTACCGGTAGTTAATTAGTACGAGTTCGAGTTTTCTTTTTGGAGCGAAAATTATTGATTTAAATTTTTCGAAGTTTACCGGCAATGCAACATTTTTAATTCTATTTTGCATTCGGATTTCTATTTTTCAGGAAACTCGTCATTGTCTATAATTATGGGCTATAATTATGATGAGAGGTTCTGGGCAGTTTTAGCTGCTAGTATTCTCTTTGCCATTCTGGACTTTTTTCTAGCTGCTGTATTCCTTTTTATAACTCCTTTTCCAGCAGCCCTATCTACAACCGATACAAATGAACGAAAAAGCTCATCAATATTTGAAAAATCTTTTTCTTCGATAGTTTTGAGTATCTTTTTAGCAGAGGTTTTTATTCTTGATTTCCAGGATCGGTTTCGAATCCTTACCTTTTCGGCCTGTCTTGCTCGCTTTTCAGCAGATTTGTGCTTTGCCAATTAATACCCCCAGCAGATTTATTTATGAATTATGAGAAATAAATGGTTAATGTGCAATGCATAAATTATTAATTTTATATTAGGACGTCAAGAAATACGGGGGTAAATATCAAAAATTCACGACTCATTCTTCAATTTTTATTCTTTCATACGTACAATTGATTGGAACTATGATGGTAAAAGAAAAAATAAATAACCTCCCCGAGAAACCCGGTGTTTACATGATGAAAAATAAAAACGGAGAGGTTATCTACATTGGAAAAGCGAGAAATCTGAAGAAGAGGGTTTCCTCTTACTTTACCAAAGCCTCCAGAGATGGAAAAACAGAAAATCTTGTAAACTCGATCGGCGATATAGAGGTTTTTATTACAGATAATGAGATTGAGGCTTTTCTCCTTGAAAGCAACCTGATTAAAAAATACAGGCCCAAGTATAATATCGTGCTGAAGGACAATGAAAGATATCCCTATATAAAGATTACAAATGAAAGATTTCCTCGAATAATGAAAACCCGTATCAGAGAAGATGATGGAAGCATATATTTTGGGCCCTACCCAAATGTCAAATACATCAACCATACAATTAAAACAATCACCGATCTATTTCCAATTAGAAGATGCTCGAGGGCATCTTCCTCTGCCCCCATCAAAAACCCATGTCTGAATTACTATATAGGCAAATGCATATGTCCACTTCTTACCCCTGAGAAAGAAAGCGAATATAAAAGGCTAGTAAATCAGGCTGTACTTTTCCTGAAGGGAAGAAAAGCAGACGTTCTTAAAGAAATCGAAACAGAAATGGGAAAAGAAGCAAAAAATCTTCAATTTGAAAAAGCGATACAGTTGAGAGAAAGATACATGGCAATAAAGAATATACTTAAAGAACAAAAGGTTTTTTCAAGCTCCGCTGAAAATGAGGATATAATGGGTATTGCAGACGAAGGTAATCTATGTGTAATCACACTTATCATGAAAAGAAGTGGCAAAATTATAGGCAAAAAGTCATATACGTTTGAAATAGAAATTGGACTGGAAGAAATCCTTGAGCAATTTTTAACAAATTATTATCTCACCTCAGATGATATTCCCGATAAAATAATACTGCCCATGGATATCCAGGAAAAAGAACTTCTCGAAATCTCAATATCAAAAAAATCAGGAAAGCAGGTCTTCCTAGAAATTCCCGAAAGAGGCCAGAAGAAAAGGCTTGTTGATATGGCCATAAAAAATGCCCAGAATTCTCTGAGAGAACATCTGTTCAGATACAACCCTGAAAAAGCAGCTATTGAATTGAAAAAAATTCTAAACCTGGATAGAGAGCCAAAGATAATTGAAGGATTTGATGTGGCCACAATCCTTGGAAGCTTTTCTGTTGCCTCAATGGTAAACTTCATAAACGGCATTCCCAACAAAAAGAGTTACAGGAAGTTCAGAATAAAATACGTGGAAGGGCAAAATGATGTCGAGATGTTAAAAGAAGCAGTGGCAAGAAGATACCAGAGACTCAAAAATGAGAAAGGTAAAATGCCCGATCTTGTTCTTGTGGATGGAGGCAAAGCTCAATTAAACGCCGCCATTGAAGTAATGGAGAAACTCGATCTCGAAAATATTCCTGTGGTTGCTCTTGCAAAATCAAGGGAGCAAATATATACCAGAAACAGAGAAGAGCCGATCCAACTCCCATTCAACAATGATGCCCTTAGATTATTAATGGCTGTAAGAAATGAAGCCCATAGATTCGCAAATACCTATCATATCTCGCTAAGAGATAAAAATCTTTTACTTTCAAGAATATCCGAAGTGAAAGGGATTGGCAAAGAGACAGCAAAAAAATTCTTATCCGCTCTAAAAGACATTAATGGCCCAATAACAGCTGAAGAATTGGAAAAGATAGATGGAATCGGTAGAAAAAAGGCTCAGATAATAATGGATACCCTTTTGAAAAAATAGCCCCTGTATAAACCTGATCACTTCCCTTTTTATTATTTTAATCTTTGACTTTAGTTGCAAATTATTATTATTTATAGACGTTGTACGAATTATCGAGAATAAAAATATTATTGATTGATATATTTAGTTTTAGCAAAACATATGTATTTCCAGTGCAAGTCTCCAGAGGGGTAAAAATCTAGGGCGAACTTAAAGTTTTTATTATAAAACGCAAATTATCAATACCAGATAAAGAAATCGACAGATATTGATTTAAATTGTTCGAAGTTCGCCGGCACTGCAACATTTTTGGTACTATTTTGCATGAGAATTTCTATTTTTCATGAAACTTGACATTCGTTCATTTACCGAATCGCTAGAGGATAAGGAGGATCAAATGGTTTCTCAAAGTCGCAGGGGATTACTAATTGCTTCTTTTATTCTTTTCGCCTTTATTATAACAATCTTTAGCTTCTCTCCACTATATGGCCAGTCAAACAAGAATGACTCTCAGAAGCCCGAAAGATCTATTATAATGGCGCCAGAATATACAGGTATTAAGATACCCCCAAATGAAAGTGTGGATATGAACATAACATTCATAAACCGGGGGAAAAGAGGCGAAGAAGTGCTGGTGTGGATTGATCAGGCACCAAAAGGGTGGGAAAGCAAACTCGAAACCTTTCAGTACGAGATAACTGGATTATTTGTTCCACCGGACAAAGAGAAGCGCCTTACATTTAAGGCAATTCCTCCGGATGATGTTAAACCTGGAAAATACACTTTTAAGATTAAAGCAAGAACTGAAGATGGAAAGTTCAGAATGGAGGATACTATCGCGATATATGTCGAAAAGGAAGAGAAAACAGGTAAGGAAGAGGAAGGTGTAAAGCTCGATACTTCCTATCCAATCTTGAGGGGACCGATTGGGGGAGAGTTTGAGTTTTCAATAGAAGTAAAAAATGAACTTGATGATGAGGCCACATTTGATCTATTCGCAAGAGGTCCTGAAGGATGGGACATTAACTTCAAGCCAGCTTTTGAGTCAAAGTATATATCCAGCCTTAAGCTTCAACCGAACCAGAGCCAGAAAATCGACGTTGAGGTAAAACCCCCATCCTCTGCAAAGGCAGGAGAATATCCAATCTTGATAAGGGTTAGCTCATCAAAAGCCCGGGCTGTTGCAAACCTTAAGATTATTCTAACAGGTACGTATAAACTCGATGTCGGAACCCCTACGGGGATTCTTTCGCTGGAAGCAAGGCCGGGTGAAAAATCAAACGTATCCATATATGTAAAAAATACAGGTTCAGCTGAAAATAAAGATATAAAATTCACAAGTTTTAAACCGGAAAACTGGAAAGTTGAATTTAAACCAGAGAAGATAGATTTACTCAAACCAAATGAGTTTAAACAGGTCGAGGTAATAATAACGCCCTACGAGGAAGCTCTTGTAGGTGATTACTCCGTTGAAGTCAGAGCAAAAGGACAGGAAGGAAGCGAGGATTCCGTGGAGTTCAGGGTAACAGTCAAGGCAACGCCCATATGGGGATGGGTAGGTATCGGAATAATTATCGTAATTGTTGTTGGACTTATTCTAATATTCAGATTCATGGGAAGACGATGAGTACTTGAAAAGAGGAGAAAAGATAAATTTACAAATTTTTTAACTCCTCCATTTCGGCCTTGTTAAAGTATACGGAGGACAAAAATGGAAGAACAGGTGGTTATAGAAACCCATGAACTTACCAAAGTATATGATTCACAGGTAGCAGTAGATCATTTAAATCTTAAAGTAAAGGAAGGTGAAATTTTCGGCTTTCTTGGACCAAATGGAGCTGGAAAAACAACCACACTTCTTATGTTACTTGGACTTTCAGAACCCACAAAGGGCTGGGCAAGGGTACTTGGAAAAGATCCATTAAAAGAACCACTTAAAATAAAAAGAGAAACTGGATATCTCCAGGAAAATATGGGATTCTACAGAGATCTTACAGGAAAGCAAATGCTGGATTTTATTGCGGATCTTAACGGTATTCCAAGAGAAGAAAGGGAGGAAAGAATTGAAAACGCCCTTAAAACAGTGGGTTTGTGGGATGCAAGAAACAAGCTTATAGAAGCATACTCAAGAGGGATGAGACAGAGGCTGGGAATTGCTGAAATACTTCTAAAAAGTCCAAAACTGGCAATCCTTGATGAACCAACCTTAGGGCTGGATCCTGAGGCAACAAAGAGAATGAGCGATCTTATTATGACCCTGGCCAAAGAAAAAAATATGACTGTAGTTCTCTCAACTCATCTTCTCCATCAGGCGCAGAAAATCTGTGATCGGTTCGGTATAATGATCAATGGAAAAATGGTTGCTCAGGGCACACTTGATGAGCTGGCCAAGGAAACAGTAGAGATAGATGAAAAGACCTATACTCTGGAAGAAATATATATGACCTATTTCAAAGAAGAGTAAAAGGGGGATATGAGAAATGGGTGGACTAGGAGCCCTGATAAAAAAGGAACTCGCCGATCACCTTTCGAGTTACAGATTTGTGATGATCTTTGCATTAATCCTTATGGTTAGTCTGATTCTCGTTTACATGGCGGCAGGAGGAATTGCTGAAGAACTCAGGGGAGAAAAATTGCCCCGATATGTCTTCCTCATGCTTTTCACATCATCAAAAATAAATATCTCACTTGTACAGTTCGTTGCTTTTTTTGGACCTCTGATCGGATTGATACTGGGATTTGATAGTATAAACAGAGAAAGAAATGAAGGGACTCTCAGCAAACTGCTTGCACAACCTATATATAGAGATACAGTAATAAACGGCAAGTTCCTGGCCGGTGTAATAGTTATCGCAGTAATGATGACATCAATAATACTTATTATAACAGGGCTCGGTCTCTATACAGTTGGAGCAAAACCCGGAATTGAAGAATTCTGGCGAATCTTTATCTATCTGATAATAAGTATTGTTTACATATCCCTCTGGCTTGGGGTTTCAATACTTTTTTCAATACTATTCAGAAGTATTGCAACCTCCGCACTTTCATCATTTGCAATCTGGATATTTTTCTCCTTCTTTCTATCATTTGGAGTAAATGCTGCAATAACTGCCATGCTCTCATCCGAAAAACTATCGTCGCCTCAGGCCATTGTAAGGGTTGCAAATCTTATAAAAGCACTCTCATTTGCCTCACCACTCATTCTATATAACGACGCAACTGCAACAATAATAGATCCCATGCGAAGAACGGTAAGTCCATTTATTGTTCAAATGGGAATAATGGAAAGACTATCAATGGCAAGATTTGCAGGACCGCTTCCACTTGCACAGAGCTTTTTAATAGTTGCCCCCTATATAGTGTATCTTATTGCTCTGACATTGATATGCTTTACCGTAAGTTATGTTATATTCATGAGGCAGGAAATAAGATCGGTATAATCTAAAAAACCATTTAATGATTTTTATATTACCTTTATATTTTTTCTCAATTTTGGATCAAAATTACTCGAGCTTTCCTCTACTTTAAAATTTCTGATTTTTCAATACAAGCAGATTCCTTTAACTCCTATAGCGTTATAAATTACATATTCATCTGTAGGTTTCATTTATTCAACGAAAAATTTTAATCCCACCAACCTGGGATCAACTCTACTCGGTTTTATCTTGATCAGATGGGTTTTCAGGATTTGTTCCCTGCTGTCCCATATTTGGGGGGGCCTGGTAGTTTGGATTCTGGGGTTGTTGAGGCTGTTGATATGCCTGACCTGGCTGTTGAGGCTGCTGATAAGTTTGATTCGGTTGTTGTGGCTGCTGATACGGACCATAGTACTGACCGGGACCAGGTTGCTGCATGCCCTGGGGCGGTTGCTGATATCCCTGAGGTTGACTGGTTGTATATGAAATCTTTCCTGTTGTTTCCTCGTCTTCTTCTATCCCCTTTATCGTCTTCTTAAACTCTTTTATCCCCAATCCCAGGGACCTTGCAATTTTCGGCAGGCGTGCTGCTCCAAAAACGAGCAATCCTACGACTAATATAATAAGTATCTCCTGTATCCCAATTCCTCCAATCATCGATGTCCTCCAACTTTTGATACTATCAGTTTATATCATTTCCCATCTCAGAGCAAGAAAAAAATTTCAAATAAAAATTTGAAAATCCTTTTTATTTAGGCGTAGAATTAAATAAAGAATCGATTTTTGTCATATTTATACTCCTTTAGTATAAAAAGGCTCTCAATACAAATGTTTGATAACCACCTTACTGCAGTACGTACTTTATAAAACATCTTTAACGGGGATCAAATGGGAAACATACTGATTATAGAAGACGAAAAAAACTTCAGTAGTTTTGTGTGCAAAATGCTAGAACCATATCATAGCTGTTTTATAGCCTCAGAGTGGGAAGAAGCCATTGAAGTTCTTGCTGAAAGAAAAATAGACATAGCTCTCGTTGATTTGAGGTTGCCAAAAGTTTCAGGTAAAAATATAGTCGAGATGCTCTCCGCCGAATATCCGGAGATAGTTCCAATTATTATTACTGCATATGAAAATGACTGGAAAGAAACTGAAGCTTACAGCTACGGTGTATATAGATACCTCATAAAAGGAAGCTTCAGCCCAAATGAACTTCACAAAGTAGTTAATAATGCCATGCTTGAAAAAATGGAAAGGTCAAAAAATCTGATATTGGAAAAAGAGCTTAAAACCTGGGACAAAACTCTAACAGGCATTCTCCAAAAACAGAGGATTATCAGTTCAAAAATACCCTATAACCAAGGAGATCAACACAAAGAGGATATCGGGAGAATATCCAAAAAATTAGATAAAAAAATTGACCTTGAGCTTCTCGGAAACTCAAATGCTACTGAAGATATAATCAATGTAATTGGCGAATTGGCTTCTAAAGAATCACTCGACGAAGTTCTCGACCATGTTATCTGGTTTATCAAAAAAATTACAGACGCCATAAGAATTTCCATAATGTTACTTTCAGACGATGGCGAATACCTCTATATAAAAAAGGCCATGGGTTTATCCAGTGACATAATCAAGGGAACAAAAATAAAAATTGGAGAGAAAATTGCTGGAAAAGCTTTTTCAAACCGAAAAATTATATCTTCCTCAGATAGAATTTTCAGGGGCACATACTTTAACTATAAAGAGAAAGGTCCATTTCTCAGTATACCCATCCTGAACATCCCCGACGTAAACAATGAAAAACCAATTGGTGTAATAAACATTACCCGAAAAAGTACGGATTCTGCTTTTAACGAAAAAGAAAAAAGAGCCCTTTTTAAAATCGTCAGAACCTTTTCCATTGCAATTAAAAGCGAATTGAGAAAAATAGAGATTGAAAAAAATTCAATTAATACACTGATTCTTATTTCAAATGTCCTTGAGGCAAAAGACCCGTATACACGCGGACATTCTGAAAGAGTTGGAGATTACGCGTTTAAAATTGCCCTCAAACTAGGATACCTACAGGAGGATTCAAAGTTCTTGAAATATGCGGGTAATCTACATGACATAGGTAAAATAAATATCCCCGATAGTATCCTCTTAAAAAATGGCCCTCTCACAGAGGATGAATACAACATTATGAAAAAGCACCCAATAGCAAGCAAAGAGATGGTATCCCATATCAGCCTGTTCAGAAAGATTCAGGGAGTTTTCCTGCATCACCATGAAAGGATGGACGGGAGAGGGTACCCAGATGGAATTGCTGGAAATGAAATTGAAACCGGGGCAAGAATACTTGCCGTTGCAGATGCCTACGATGCGATGACCTCCAATAGACCATACAGAAATGCCCTGAGCAATGAAGAGGCAATATCAAGATTAATCTCCGGTAAAGGAACACAATTTGACCCGGATTGTGTAGATGCTCTCATCGAGGTAATCAATGATGAATTAACCCTCCACAATACAAACCAAATAAAATAACCAACAATACCATAAGGCAAAAAATCTTGATTATTCAGGAAATAAAATTAATATTGTACAAAGCATTTAACACAAGGAGAAGTTCATGGACAAGCTCACCAGATATAAAAAAGCAAACGAAGAAGTACCAAAAAAATGTCTTGCATGGAGAATATACGGCAAGGGGATGGAAAACTTCGGGGATAATAAAAAACCCACTGAAATTCCCGTAAACGAGCCCGGAAACGATGAGTTACTCGTAAGAAACGATGCGGTTGGTCTTTGTTTCTCCGATACAAAGATTATTAAACTGGGTGAAGATCATCCAAGATTGAGGGGAAGAGATATCAAAAAAGAACCGGTAATACCGGGCCATGAAGTAGCTCTCACCGTAATTAAAGCTGGGAAAAACAGAAAACAATACAAGCCGGGAAGCAGGTATATTGTTCAGGCAGATGTATACTATAAGGGAGTTGGAATAGCCTATGGATATCTCCTCCCAGGAGGCCTTTCTCAGTACGGTATAATCGGGAAGGAGATACTTGATGGTGATGAAGGAAGTTATTTACTGCCAATAAAGAATGAAAATACAAGTTACAGTGAAGTGGCACTCGTTGAACCCTGGGCATGTGTAATCGCATCATATAGAATTAAACACAGAAGAGGAATAAAGAATCAAGGAAAAATGTTAATCCTTGAAGGCCAGGCCAGCAAGAATTATAGATGGGAGAAGTTATTTTCAAACAATAAACCTGAAAAACTGGTACTTTCCCGTGTTAAATCACAAATGCAAAAATCAATAGAAGAATCCCTCAAAAATTCAAACACCGAAATAATAAAAGTCGAAGATGACGATATAGCCTCTTTATGCAACAGATATACGGATGGAGCTGGATTCGATGATATAATTATCATCGGAGATGTTGAGGATGAAATAATTGTCAGTAGCGGCAGAAATCTCGCTCCCTATGGGATCTTAAACTACATGTGCAACTCTGAGTCGAAGCAGGTAGTGGAGATAGATGCGGGGAAAATCCACTATGATAGAATACTATTCATCGGTTCACTGGGGGATGATCCCTCAACCCCCTACGAAAGCAATCCTGAGTATTCCCTTAGAGGAAACTCGATCCTCCTGCTTGGAGCTGGAGGTCCAATGGGACAGATGCATATCCAACTGGCACTGGATAACAAGCCTCTTCCAGAACTTGTAGTTGTAACCGACATATCGAATGAAAGATTACAGACGGTAAAACAGAAGTTCAGCAGAGTTGCAGACCAGAAAGGTATTAATCTTCAATTGCTAAATCCAGCTGAGTTCAGTAATCCTGATGATTATCACAAAAAGATATCTGAACTTAACAATGGGAAAGAATACGATTATGTGATCTGTCTTGCAGCAATACCTCCTGTTATTGAAGAAGCCTCAATGTTTCTGGGAGATAAAGCAGTCCTGAATATATTTGCAGGTGTCTCAAAAGGTACAATAGTAAAACTGAATATAAAAGACGTGGCAACTAAATCAGTGAGATACATAGGCTCAAGTGGTTCTACAATCGAGGACATGCAGATCACTCTCAAGAAAGTTGAAGCGGGAGAACTGAACACGAATAACTCTGTTGCTGGTGTATGCGGTTTTAAAGATGTATGGAACGGGATGGAAGCTGTAAGAACGGGAAGTTTTCCGGGTAAGATAGTGGTTTACCCGCATATTGAAAATCTTCCCCTTACTTCTATTAAGGAATTAAAGAAGAAGTATCCAAAGATAGCCGCCCAACTTGGTGATAATGATGCATGGACAAAGGAAGCTGAGGAAGAACTGCTTAGGGAGTTTCTATCTGATAGGTGGGCTTAAGCTTTTTTAATCCGATTGCCCAGAGTAAAAAAATAAAATTCCCAATATTTGAAAAGTTATGGAGGTCCAAAAATGCCTGAGGGTTCACCTAACATCCCTTTTAATATACCATGGGAAACTGCAATTGTTACGGGAGGGGGTCAGGGACTTGGAGAAGCCATATGCCATTCACTTGCTCAACAGGGTCTTAAAGTGACAGTGGCAGATATCAACGAAAAAAATGCAGAAAAAGTAGCAGGTGACCTGAAAAAGAAATACAATGTTGATACGCTATCGGTAAAATCTGACGTTACGAAAGAAGAAGATGTGGTAAAGATGGTAGAAGAAACGGTTAAAAAATTCGGAAAACTCGATGTCATGGTGAGCAATGCGGGAATTCTTATTTCACACGAGATCACAGAGTTTCCACTGGAAGAGTTTAAAAGGATTATCGATGTAAATCTAACCGGATACTTTCTCTGCGCTAGGGAAGCAGCAAGAGTGATGAAAAAGCAGGGTGGAGGTGTCATAATCCAGATTAATTCAAAGTCGGGCAAAAAGGGCAGCTACAAAAACTGTGCTTACTCGGCATCAAAGTTTGGCGGTATAGGCCTGACCCAGAGCATAGCACTTGACCTTGCCCCCTACAACATAAGGGTAAATGCCATATGCCCTGGAAACTTACTTGATTCACCTCTGTGGGTTAAAAGCCTTTTCAAACAGTACGCTAAAAAATGGGGGATCAGTGAGGAAGAGGTAAGAAAAAAATATATAGACCAGGTACCCCTTAAAAGAGGGTGCAGGTATGAGGATGTAACCTCTATTCTGTTATTTTTAATTTCAGATGGCGCAAGCTACATGACCGGACAGGCCATAAATGTTACCGGTGGTCAGGAAATGCGCTAACAATAAAACAATCTCAATACAGTAAAATTAAGGAATAAATGGGATGATAAAGGTTAGATTTGAACCAGATGGAAAAGTTGTTGAAATAAACCCGGGAACAACAATATATGAAGCCCTGAATAAAGCGGGAATACCTATCAGATCTGATTGCGGTGGCAGGGGCATGTGCATGAAATGCCTTGTTAAAATAATCGATGGGAAATTCGAAGGAGAGAAGGTTGATGGAGATTATTACCTTGCATGCAAAACAAGACTTATGGGGGACAGCACAGTAGAAATCCCCGAAATTAGCAGAACAGGCGAGCAGAGAATTCTTACTGAGGGGATCACTTTAGAACTTAAAATAAATCCCCGAATAAAAAAGTACTTCTCCAGCATTCCTGAACCAACACTCGAAGATCAACGGTTCGATGTTGATAGAATAATAACCGAGTTCAGCGGTATTGTTCAAAAACCAAAGTTAAATCACAACACTATCAGGAACATTCCAAACACATTGCGGGAATCAAAATACAAAATAACAGGTGTTTTTAGTGAAGAGGAACTCCTGGATATTGAAGCTGGAAATACCACATCTACGACATACGGGCTTGCCGTTGATATTGGTACAACCACCGTCGTAGGATACCTTATGGATCTTAATACAGGAGAACAGATTGCCGTAGCTTCAAAAACGAATCCGCAAACGAGCTACGGTGACGATGTTATATCCAGGATAAACCTCACCATAACAAATAAAGATGGAATTAATATACTCCACGAAGCCATCATCGATTGCATAAATGGAATAATCAAAGAGCTATGCCTCAAGACTGGAGTTAAAAAGAGCCATATCTATGAAGCAGTTTTTACAGGCAACACAACCATGACTCACCTGTTTTTGAAAATTAACCCCAAATTCCTGGCTTTAAATCCTTACGTGGGGGTTGTAAGAGAAGAAGTAAGCGGGAGGGCAGAGGACATTGGCCTTGATATAAATCCAAATGGGATATTCAGAAGCATGCCAAATATAGGAGGTTTTGTTGGCGGAGATACGGTGGGTGTAATCCTTGCCTCTTCGCTCTACAGAGAGGAAAAAATTAGATTTGCAATAGATATAGGCACCAACGGTGAGCTTGTCCTGGGAAACAATAAAAGGATATTTGCATGCAGTACCGCTGCTGGACCGGCGTTTGAGGGAGCAAGAATAACATTTGGAATGAGGGCAACAGAGGGAGCAATTGAAAAAATTGAGATAAATAATGGGAGTGTAACATACAAAACAATTGGAGATACTCCCCCCGTTGGACTATGCGGGACGGGTCTGATAGAAGCAATAGCAGAACTCAGAAAGATTGGCATTATAGACTACAAGGGAAGAATAATGAGGCCTGATGAACTACCCAATATACATGATGAGCTGAAAGCGAGGATAATTGAACATCCAAAATACGGTCTATGCTTTATTATCGCAAAAAAAGAGGAATCGGGTAGAGAGGAAGAAATACTTCTCACACAAAAGGATGTGAGAGAAACACAGCTTGCAAAGGGTGCAATTATGGCTGGCTTTAACATACTGAAAAAGAAACTGGGATTGCTGGACAAAGACATTGACGAAATACTTATAGCAGGAGCATTTGGTAACTATATCGATCCAAAAAAAGCGAGATCGATAGGCCTGTTGCCGGATTTCCCCGATGAAAAAATGAGGTTCATAGGAAATGCAGCAGGCACGGGAGCTAAAATTGTGCTACTATCAGAGGAGGCAAGACGTGATGCAGCCAGAATATCGGGGATTACCAAACACATAGAGCTTGCCGTTTCTCAGGACTTTTATAAAGAGTTTTCAGACGCAATGTACTTTCCCGATATTTAGAACGAATGTCGAGTTTTCCAAAAAATAGAAATCCGAATGCAAAGTAGAACTAAAAATGTCGTAGTGCCGGCGAACTTCGAACAATTTAAATCAATATTTTTTGATTTCTCTATCCTGTATTAATAATTTGCGTTTCATAATGAAAACTCGAAGTTCGCCCTATTTAAAACTCAACACCTTCCTGGGTAAACCGAGGTTCCCATTTCTCAGATCATTTCAATTCAACCTAATCTAACCATCAGTCCCTCCAATAATACGCTTGAATCTCTTTATCGCCTCCTCAAGGTCCTGTCCATCTGCAAATATCGATGAAGTACCGGCAACAAATATATCTGCCCCGGCATCCATCATCACAGGGAGATTCTTCCAGCTAACATTTCCATCAACCTCAATTTCCAGGTTAAACCTTTTATCTTTTACAATACCAGCAGTTTCTTTAATCTTATCTATGCAAAAGGGCAGCAGCTTCTGGCCCGAATATCCGGGATTAACAGTCATGATGCATACCATATCTAACTGCGGAAAAAGATGAACAAAGTTAGAAACGGGCAGTGCGGGGTCAATCGCTATACCTGCTCTGCACCCCGAGTTTTTTATTATCTCTATTGTGCGTATTGGATGATAATCTACCTCCGGATGAAATGAAATAATTGAACCTTTGAATCTCGAAAAAATCTCTGCAAAAAATAGGGGTTTTTCAACCATGAGATGGATATCAAGCGGTATACTTGTATTCTCATACAGCGCTTTGCAAAAATCAACACCGAAGGTAAGGTTTGGAACATAGTGACCATCCATAATATCTATATGCAGATAATCCACACCGGTTTTCTCAAATATCTCAATTACCCGACCCAGATTCATAAAATCAGCACACATCATAGAAGGAGAAATTTTACCCATTTTTCAACCTCCAGACCTTAACTCTATTCCCACGGCTTTACAATAACTTTCAGGCCTTCCCTCGATTCATGGTACCTGAACGCCTCCTTTATCTCACTAAGGGGGTATCTCTTTGAAATGTACCATTCAGCATGTACTTTCTTCCGTGCTATAAGATCTACAGCCTTTTCATGGTGCCTCGGAAGTGAACCATGACTGCCCATTACAAAACATTCTTTATAGTGAATAAGATTTGAATCAATACAGAGCTTCGGCTGGTTTTTTAATCCACCAAAGAGGTTCACATAACCCCTATGGCGCACAATATGAATCGCATCCTCATGAGCCTTGACAGTTCCCGCGGCTGTAATGACAAGATCAACCCCCTCTCCATCGGTTTCTCTCATAACCGTTTCCACAATGTCTTCATCCTCCGTGCATATAAACCTTGCTTCTGGAAGAAACCTTTTTGCCATTTCAAGCCTTTTCTTAGAGCGTTGAGCAGCAAAAACCCGCGAAGCGCCAAATACCCTGGTAAGCTCAAGCATCATGCAACCTATTGGACCCAGTCCTATTATACAGATACTCTTTCCCAAGGAGAACTGAGCAAGTTCAAGACCATTCACCGCGCACGCCAATGGCTCGGCAAGGCATGCCTCATCGTAACTCATCTCATCCGGAATTGGAGTTACGGGTCCAAAATCCAGAGTCGTTTGATTTAATAACATATACTGAGCAAAGCCTCCAGGAAACTGATATCCAATTGCATAGTTAATCCTGCAGTTCGTCCCCATGCCGTTCTGGCACCAGTAGCATCTTCCGCAGGGAACATCCGCTCCTATTGCCACTCTCTGTCCCACGTCCACCCTGGTAACGTTTTTCCCCTTTTCTACGATTATGCCAGAGATTTCATGCCCTATCACTGCAGGTACCTTCACTCTTTCATTCCCATAGTGAAAAATTCTGATATCCGATCCACATACAGCACAACTTTCAACTTTCAAAATTGCTTCATTATCCCCGCATTCGGGATCAGGAACATCTTTAACCACTATTTTATTGAGATCTTCAAGTACAGCTGCCTTCATTTTAATCTCCAGTAACTATTGTTCAATATTGTATTCTGAAAAATAGAAACCTGAAACAAAAACGTAAATAAAAAGGTAAAATAAGGCTTATCATAAATTTATTAATAAATCATAAAAAACCAGTTATTTTAACAGAAATACTACTGAGTTTTAAAAGGTGTTGAAAAATGAAAGCGCTTGTTCTCAAATCAAATGCACATCTCGAATACAGGGAGGTCTCTACACCAGAAGCCCTTACCGAAAAAAGTTATCTCATAAGGGTAAAAGCATGTGGAATATGTGGCTCTGATCTTCACAGGGCATTCGAAAATGGAGCCTACCATTATCCTCTTATAATGGGACACGAGTTTTCAGGTATAGTAGAAGAAGGATTTGAAGGAGCAATCTACAGAAAAGGAACACCGGTAACTGCATTTCCACTTATTCCATGCAGGAAGTGTAAACCATGTCAGGTTGGAGATTTTGCCGAGTGCCAGAACTATAATTACCTAGGTTCAAGAACCGACGGAGCATTCGCCGAATTTGTTTATGTACCCGAGGAAAACTTATTTCCCCTGCCTCCCGGGGTAGATTTTATTGAAGCTGCCATGACTGAACCGGCAGCAGTTGCACTACATGGCGTAAGAAAACTCAGTATCCTTGGAGGAGAAACTGCAGCAGTTTTTGGAGGAGGCCCCATTGGAAACATGGTAGCACAATTCCTCAGATACAGGGGGTGTGAAAGAATATTTGTTGTCGATATAGATAACAAAAAACTCAGCATAGCAGAATCAATGGGATTTATTCCCGTTGATAGTTCTAAGGAAAATCCCGTGGAGAAAATAATGAAACTCACCGATGGAGAAGGTGCTCAAAAGGTAATTGAAGCATGCGGTCTGCCAGTTACATATCTACAGAGTATAAAATCTGTTTCGAGAAAAGGTGAGGTCGTTCTCCTGGGTAACATCAGCGGAGAACTGAAACTCGGTCGGGATGATGTTTCATCCCTTTTAAGGAAAGAGATAAAACTCTATGGAACCTGGAACTCTAAAATTGTTCCAAAGGGAGAAGATGACTGGAGTACCGTGTTAAGACTTATAAATAATAAAGAATTAAAACTCAAGCCGCTGGTCAGCCATACCCCACCGCTTGAAGAAGGGGCAAAAATATTTTCCAAATTATACCAGAAAAAAGAGTTCTTTAATAAAGTCATTTTCAGGATGGACTGAGAGTCCAAATTTTTCGGATAAATTTATGGATGAAAGGATGATAAAAATGGATCCAGATAAGGATATAGTTGAAATATTTAAAAATGGAGTGGAAAAAGTTAACCCATTTAAACTGATAATTGAAAATCTTAAACTTGATGATGAAACGCTTGAAATAACCTTCAATAATGGGAAAACCCGACTAAATCTCCAGAACTTCAATAAGGTTTTTATAATAGGAAGCGGAAAAGCAACGGCAAGAATGGCAAAAGGAATTGAGGAGGTTCTTGGGAATCGCATAACAGAGGGCGTAATATCCGTCAAATATGGGCACACAGAAACCCTTAAAAAAATAAAAGTAATCGAAGCTGGGCATCCGATCCCGGATGAGAACAGTATCAGGGCGGGAATAGAAATTGCAAAACTTTCAAAAAAAGCAGATGAAAAAACCCTTGTGATTAATCTTATATCCGGGGGGGCTTCCGCCTTAGTAGAATT
>Ga0190360_1000563_pt1 | contig 20615 bp, 14 predicted proteins | sample 48721834_MG_FD_161271 | JGI IMG/M metagenome (GOLD analysis project Ga0190360, IMG submission 161271) | Hydrothermal vent microbial mat bacterial communities from Southern Trench, Guaymas Basin, Mexico - 4872-18-3-4_MG | ecosystem: Environmental > Aquatic > Marine > Hydrothermal vents >... | reverse complement strand
AATAAGTTTATATTACGATAGGTTCTTTAGGAACATTAGTAACTTGTTCGCATTTTTCTTTTCCTATAATGATATCATCTTCTAATCGAATACCCCATTTTTCCTGCCAATATAATCCTGGTTCGTTAGTATATACCATGCCTTTTTTTAATTTGTACTCATCTGGAACTTTCCAACTTATTGGCATGCCTATATCATGAATTTCAAATCCTAATGAGTGACCTAAACCATGAAAGAAAAGCTTTTTATGATCATACCCTTCTTTTTCTAAAAATTCTCTGCATTTTTTCGCAGGCATGTTATTTTGCACTCCATCGACATAGTATTTTGCAGCTTCTATTTTTGCATCATAGATCGCTTGATAAGCATTTAAAAATTCCTCTGGTGGATTCGATCCCACCCAAAAAGTCCAAGTTATATCAGAACACATTTCATCAATTTGTAAACCAGTATCTATCAATAGTACTCCATTTTCTATCTTTTTTAATGATGTATTATGATGAGGATCAGCGGAATTCGCTCCTGAGGCAATAATGGTCTCAAAAGCAGGTCTTCCTAGTCTTGAATATTCATAATCAATTTTTGCTTTTAAATCTCGTTCAGTCATTCCAATTTGAACCCAATCAGGGATTCTTTCCAAGATTTCCATGGTTGCTTTACAAGTCTCTCGTAAATCTTTTAATTCTTGATCAGTTTTTACGCTCCTTAATTCATATATAACGTTTGCAGCAGAAACAAATTTTATTTTAGGAAAATTTTCCTTTAACCATAAATAATCACCCGCCTTTATATAATCCGCAAAACTTGTGCTTTTTGGGCTTATAATGTTTTCTCCATAATTTAGCGCTACTTTCCCTTTTTTCAGAATTTTTTTTAATTTTTGAATCAAATCTTCATGTGAATTAAAATCCTTTACATCAGCATCTATGTTTTTCTTTGTTAATGATTTTTTAATCATTGGAGCTTCCATCTCTACAGCTAAAATCTCGTGCTTTCCATTAGCTACAACATGAATGTAATGCCGAGCATGAGATTCAACACCTAATAAGAATCGTGAATTGATATCACTATCTTCCACGCTAACAATTAACCAACTATCAATATTTAAGTCTTGAAGTATCTTTCGAGCTTTTTCGAACTTGTTCATGTTTTAATGTAATGGTTTTTAATTTATTAATGTAATTTTCATGAATCGATACATGCAATTTACTTCAAAAAGAATTTAAGGAAAAAAAAGCATGTAATATATACTATAATACACATGAAATGAAAATGGAGTTAACAGTAAAAAAATTAATTTATGAAACGGGAAATAAGAAAGATGTCATACTAAACTATAGAGATGCCAAAAAATTAGGTTTAAATGCTGGAGACAGGATCCGTATAAAAAATGTTCAATCTAAATCAATTGAAAGTAAATCTTGGGTTGCAATTTTAGAAATTGATTATTCTAATTCAATAGTTAAGGAAGGAGAGATAGGAATAACGCTAGATATCTTAGAAGAAAAAAAAAATTTAGAAGAAAATGCAGTAATATCTGTAAAACCTGCTGAACCTCCTGATTCATTTAAATACATACAAGAAAAGATTAAAGGAAAAAAGCTAACGGCACTTCAAATTAATAGCATAGTTGCTGATGTTGTTTCTGGTTCTTTATCTAAGATAGATTTAGCAGCTTTCATAACTAGTGTCTCTATAAATGGTATGGATAATGATGAGATGACTGCAATGACATTAGCAGAGGCTAATAGCGGAGAAATTTTTAATTTTGGAGAAAAAGTTTTTGACAAACATAGTACTGGTGGCGTGCCAGGAAATAAGGTTTCTTTAATAATCGTACCAATAGTTGCAGCTGCTGGGCTTATAATCCCTAAAACTTCCACGAGAGCAATAACCTCTCCTTCTGGTACTGCAGACTCCATGGAAGTTTTAGCTCCAGTTGTCTTTAACTCAGAGGAAGTAAAAGAAATAGTTTCTAAAGAGAATGCATGTCTAGTTTGGGGTGGCGCACTTGACATTGCTCCTGCTGATAATCTTCTAATTGAGGTAGAAAGACCATTACACATGGATCCTATTGGTTTAATGATTCCCTCCATCCTTGCAAAAAAATTAAGCATGGGCGTTAAGCAATTAGTATTGGATATTCCTGTGGGACAAGGAACTAAATTTCCTACTAATAATGATGCTCGCAAATTTGCCTACATTTTTAAAGAAATCGCCACACGAGTAGGAATATCTGCTGAATGTGCTTTAACACTTGCTCATCAACCCATTGGTCACACTATTGGACCCGGTATAGAAGCAAAAGAAGCTTTAACATTATTAAGAGATTATAATGCTGGTCCAAATTCACTCATAGAAAAATCAACAGAACTTGCTGGAATCTTGTTAGAAATGGGTGGTAAGGCTCAAAGAGGCCAAGGTCAAATTCTTGCAAAGGAAATTTTAAAATCAGGTAAAGCTTATGAGAAAATGAAAAGAATTATAGAGATTCAAGGAGGAGATCCTGATATTAAACCAGAAGATATTGAATTAGGACCATACATTAAAGAATTTCATGCTACTAAAGAAGGGCACATCACTGCAGTTGATAATTCAATTATTAATCAAATTGCTAAAGCAGCAGGTTGCCCCCAATCAAAGAAGTCTGGCGTGGAAATCTTTAAAAAACAAGGAGCTAGAATAAAGCAAGGCGATTTAATCTTTAGAATATACTCTGATAATCCTACTAAATTAAATAGAGCCGAGAAGATATATAATTCTACTGGTGGCCCCATAATCCTTGGTGGTATGATGATTGAAAGAATTTAATCTGATTTAAATTATCTTTCGCATTAAAGATATCTTTAATTTTATTAATCAGTATCATTTGAACTGAATTAATTATCTCAAATAATTCATGTTTTATTCCCTAATTATGAAAATTTTATGCGAAAATGCTTTTTTATTAGAAATATTTATCTAAATAAATCTTAATTATTAACAGATAAAAATGAAATTAATAGCAGAAAAAATATATGAAAAGTTAAAAAATTCCGAGATAGATAGAAATTCTGCTATTAATTTACTCATTCATGTTTTAGAAAATTCAGAAAAAGTTGAACAACGATTAGAATGCTTGAAAATTCTTGAATTAATTGATGAAAGCAATGAAGAATTATTTAACATATTAGAAAACATTTTAATCTCTGATTCTAATGCTAAAATTAAGATAAATGCAGCTAGAACAATGAAAAAATTATTTAAAAGTAAAGTTAATGGTCCCTTAATGTGGGCAATCTCAAATGAAAAATCTATTAATTGTCTCATTTCATTCATTTCAATTCTAAGCGACTCGGATGATTATGATGTGAAAGAATTTTTAATGAAAAAATTTGTAGAAATAAGAAATAAAAAATATAAATATAATTTAAAAGATTTAGTTAATGAACAAACCATTAGTGAATTCTCTAATCAAGAATTAGGGGAATTATTGATCAACTATTACTTGATCTCTACCCTTAAATTACATTTTGGCTACATAACGTTTAAGATTGATGAACAGGGCACCATAACTGAATTAGATTTGTCAAATTTAGATATCAAGGGTGTAGGAGTAGATAGAATCTCTACAACTATTAATTCCATTCTCTCTTTATCTTTTCTTAAAAAATTAAATTTAAGTAACAACCAACTGAAAATATTACCTGAAAATATGGAAAAGTCTAGTAGCTTGGAGCATCTTGATTTAAGCTTTAATCAAATAACACGCATTCCACAATCCATTTTAAATATTAGTCATCTCAAAATATTAAATCTTAAATCTAATAACCTTAAATATCTCCCTAAAACTTTGGGAAATTTAAAATATTTAATTTCGCTTGTTTTAAGAGATAATTATTTAAGGAAATTGCCAAATTCGATTATTAATTTAAAAAAGCTGAGACATCTTGATCTTCATCACAACAAATTTAATTCTTTTCCTATTGAATTGAAACCTTTAGAATCTCTTGAAGAATTAGATCTTGGGTACAATAGGATAAATTTTTTACCAGAAAAATATTTAGAATCAATATCATTAAAAAAGTTAAATCTTGGAAGAAATCAGATTAAAGAAATTCCAAATGAGCTGGTTAATTTAAAAAATCTTGAAGATCTTCAATTATATGATAATCAAATATCTAATCTGCCAGATTCTCTTTCTGCATTAAAACATTTGAAAATCTTGAACCTAAGAGGAAATTTGCTTGAATGCGTTCCAGAATGTATCCAAGATTTAAATAACATTGCTGAATTAAATTTAAGTTGGAATAAAATAAGAAAAATCCCTGATTGGATTAATTCTCTTAAAAATTTGGAAACTTTAAACCTATGGGGAAATAAACTCAATGATATTCCCAAATCATTGGAGAATATACCTAATTTAAAGAATCTTTTCTTAAATTTTAATAAAATTTCCCAATCAAATAAAACTTTAAATAATTTAAAACGAAAAAGTATAAACATTACATTATAAGTTTAATAAATTCGATCCATGAATTGTTTACTAATAAGATGAGATGTACTCTAATATGGAAAAAAATGTTGTTGAAACAATAAAAATAAATAAAGAGAATTGTACTGGTTGTAGAATTTGTCAAATGATTTGTTCTCTCACTCATTTTAACAAAATTTCTCTTAAAGATGCTTTGATCCAGATTGATAATCCTTATGATTTAACATTTGAAATTAAATTCCTAGAAAATTGTCTTAAATGTTATTTATGTGTTGATTATTGTTTATATAATGCTCTAGAAAGAATTGAGGAAGAGGGTTAAATATGGAATTGCATGGATATACTGGAAAAATTCTCGAAATTGATTTAAAAGATGAAAGAATATCGGTTAAGCAAGAAAAAGAAGAAGATCTAAGAAAATTTATTGGCGGTTTTGGAATGAATTGTAAATTAGCTGCGGAATACCTAAAACCAAGAATCGATCCTTTCTCTCCTGAAAATGTTATAATTTTAGGCACAGGTCCTTTAGTGGGGACAATAATGCCAGGTTCTTCAAGATTAGTCGGAATCACGAAGTTTCCTGCGACAGGTGCAATAGCAAACTCCTGTGGAAGCATGAGTTTTGGTTTTCACTTGAAACAATCTGGTTATGATCATGTTGTTATAAAAGAAATTTCTGATAAGCCAATATACATTTATATAAATAATGATGATGTAAGAATTTTAGATGCAAGTAATTTGTGGGGAAAAGATATCGCAGTTACAACAGATTATATGTGGAAACATTATGGTTCATGTAGCATAATTGCTATAGGGAGAGCTGGAGAGAATAAAATTAATGGAGCTTTAGCATTAATAGATAAAACTTCCACGTTTGGGCGAGGTGGGCTAGCAGCGGTAATGGGCCATAAAAAAGTAAAATGTATTGTTGTAAAGGGGAATAAAGGCATAAAAATCGCTCAACAAGCAAAATTCTTGAAAAAGTATAAATCATTTATCGAGAGAGTTAAAAATTACCCTCATAGACCCTCTTGGATTGAATTAGGAATGCTTCGCAGCTTGCCCGTGGGCATGATTCTTTCAGCTAAAGGAGAAAAGAAAAAAGCAAGGCAGTGCAATGAAAAGAGCTATTTGAAGAAAATGAAAAAACGACGTATTGCTTGTCCATCATGTCCTATGGCAGATAAAGATATTTTAGAAATAAAAGAAGGAGATTTTGCTGGTCTGATATGCTATGCTTCTTCTGTTATCAATCCATTTTTAATGTTTACCATCGATGGTTTATCTACATATAACGAAGCAATAAAAATTTTTGATGAAATTAATCGAAATGGTCTTGATGGGCTAACAATAACTTCATTGTTCGATTTTATTGGAAGAATGCATTCTAAAGGATTGATTACAGATTCAGATTTAGGATTTGAATGGAAAAATGATTTTGAAACGCTAAAATCTCTTTTAAAAATTATTCTTAACAAAGAAGGTTTTGGAAAAGTTTTAGCAAAAGGTTGGAATGCAATTGTGGCATTAAAAGAAGAATTCGCTGATGAAATACCAGCGATTAAGGGGTTAGATGTGGTTTTTGACCCGCGATTAATTAGGTTAGGAACGATGGAATTTGAGCAAGTTGTTAATCCAAAAGGAGCGCATGTAGCTTCTGGAGGATCTCCCACATATGTGGGGGCGGGAGGCACCCCAGATAAGATGAGAAGGCATTTTGATCGGATGGGTATTCCGAAAGATGCACAGGAACGCATATTTAAGCCTCCAAGAGAAGCAATGGGAATAAATGTAGGAAGGCTTACTAGATATGCAGAAGATTGGTATGCTGTATTAACATCATTAGGTTTATGTGCGAGAGCTCAAATGAATCGCTTTTATAGTTTAAATTCTGTTACTGAATTTTATAGCTTGATTACCGGTTTTGATCTGACAGCTGAAGAATTACGGAAAGCAGCAGAGAGATCATGGAACTTGTTAAGATTGCTTAATTACAAGGAAGGATTCAAAAGAGAAAATGATTCATTTCCTAATGTTTGGTTTAAAACACTAAAATATGGACCTAATGAATTGAAGATTTATGACTATTATGGCACAACATTAATCACTCCAGATATTGCAAAACAATTAATAGATGATTATTATGATGAGAGAGGCTGGGATATTAAATCAGGCACTCCTAAAAAAGAAAAGTTAATTTCTTTAGAATTAAAGGAATATATTTAATAAGTTCTTATTTTTTTACAATATTAAATTATTCTTTATGAGAGTTCTTATATGTAGAAATTGTTTAATAAATAAGGGAAGTAAATGGAAAACACCCCAAAAAGCATTTATAATAATTATCTCAAAAATAATCTCGATATAGAATCTACTATAGAACATTTAATATCTATAATTGAACATAGTGAAAATTTAATTTACAGGTTGGAAAGCATCAATTATATTTCAAACTTAGGCGTAAAAAATAGTAAGATATTTAATTGCCTAGAAAATCTTCTCATTTCTGAGAATAATGAGAGCATCAGGTATAATTCTTCTATTGCTTTAAAAAGTCTATTTGGTAAAAAAGCTCTAAATCCATTTAAATGGAGCTTATATCACGAAAGTTCTTTAAGATGCTTAATAGTTATTTTAAACTCTATTTGCGAAATTAATGATTCTTATTCTAAATCTATTATAATTTCAAGGATAAAAGAGATACAAGATCCTATTTTTAGAGATGAAATAAAATTTATAGAAAAAAAACACCATGTGGAACAATTATCAATAAATTTCTTAACCGAACTATTGAAAAATTACTACATTTTAAGAGATTTAAAAAAAAGATTTGCACAAATTCATTTCAAACTAAATAATGGACTCATTGTAGAATTAGATTTATCGGATATTGGAAGCCACATATTTGGTTCTAACATTTTAAGCAAGTTTCCAGAATCAATAATTCATCTAAAAGCTTTAAAAAAACTTAATTTAAAATTCAATAGACTTTCTAAAATTCCACAATCAATTGGGCTTTTAAATTCTCTAGAAGAATTAGATTTGAGCTATAATCGTATTAAAGAGCTACCTCCATCTATTGGAATGTTAAGATCTCTAATTTATTTAAAAATAAGTTATAATAAAATAAAATATATCCCTAAAACAATTGGAATGCTTAAATCATTAAAATTACTAGACGCAAGGATGAATTATATAGAAGAAATACCTCAAACAATCAATAACCTGACAAATTTAGAAATCTTGGACTTACACGGAAATAAATTAAAAACTTTACCTCCTAACCTAAAAAAGTTATCTTCCTTAAAAATACTTATACTTGGCTCAAATAAATTTAAAAAAATTCCTGAATCGATAAAATACATGAAGAATCTTTATGAATTAGATCTTAAAGGTAATAAAATCTTAAAAATACCAGAATGGATAAAGAAACTTAAATCATTAGTAATTCTTCGTATGCCGGACAATAAAATAAATGAATTACCTAAAGGTTTAGGTTCATTAAAATCATTAGAAATTTTAGCATTGTGGAATAATAAGCTTAAAAATCTTCCAAAAACTATGGGTAAATTAAAAAATATAAAAGATCTAAACTTAAGTTGGAACGAACTTAAATATCTTCCTGAATGGATCGGTTCGCTAAAATCATTAACAACATTGAGTCTTTGGGGAAATTCTCTGAAAGAAATTCCCTCTAGCATCATGAAGTTAAAAAATCTTAAAATCTTAGACCTTAATTTCAACAATATTAAAACCATTCCCAATTTCATGTTAGAATTAGAAAAGAAAGGATTAATCATCTATAAATAAGACAATAAATTAGAAATGTTTTGTAAATTGAATTAATAAAAATAATAATTCCTTAATTATAATGGAAAATCAATATCCTAAACAAATATTCGATGAATTTTTGAAAAATAATTTAGATTTTGAAAGTACAATAGATAAATTCATGATGTTTTTAGAAAATGGGGAAAAAGTAAAATTAAGGCAAGAAAGTTTGAATTATTTTATAAGAACTCTAAAATATGTAGAAAACAATGTTAATTTTAGAGATAAAATTTTCAATTTTTTGGAAAATCTGTTAATATCCGATGTGAATCCAAAAATCAGAAAAAAAGTAGTGAAAGTATTACCCATTTATTTTCCTGAAAAATCTTATAATATTTTAAAATACAGCCTTTTAACAGAACAAGATGATATTGTTTTAGATTCAGTGTATTGGTCATTGATTAATCTATTAGCGATCCTTGCTAAAGATAAAAAATTATTTTCTGATTTCAAATTAAAGAAAGAGATTTCTGAAATATGTAAAAAAGAACTTAAATTTAATTTCGAAATAACCAAGGAGTTAGAAAAATCTTCAAATGCGAACCGGAATGAACTCTTCCAATTTTTACTAAATTTTTTCACATTAATTTTTTTAAAGAAAAAATACTGGCGTTTAAAATATGAAATAAGAGATTGGAAAATAATTGAATTAGAGATCATGTTTAAAGGTCTTAAAAAAATTCCAAACTGTATCTCATATCTCCAAGATATAAAAAAATTATCTTTAAGGTACAATCAAATTCAAACAATTCCAAGTTGGATTAGTAAGTTAAATAAATTAGAAGTTCTGAATCTTAATTCTAATGAATTGAAAAAGATTCATAATTCAATAGGAAAATTAAATTCTCTTAAAGTTATGTTATTGTGGAATAATCAACTGAAATATCTTCCAGAAACAATTATTAATATTCAGTCATTAAAAGAATTAAATTTAAGGCTAAATAAATTAATTGCCTTACCATGGAATATTGGCAATCTGAGAAATTTAACGAGACTAGATCTTCACGACAATAAATTAACATCTATTCCTGAATCCATATCTAAATTAAAGTTATTGATTAATTTAGACTTGAGTTGGAATTCATTAGAAAAATTACCGCCTTCTATTGGTGAATTGAATTCCTTGGTTAGCTTAAATCTAGAAATGAATGAATTGAAAGAAATACCTAGTTCTATTGGAGAATTAAATTCTTTAGAAATTTTAAATTTAAAAAGTAATAAACTAATATTTATTCCTGATTCTATTGGGCGTTTAAAATCATTAAAATACCTAAACTTATCCAGAAATTCTTTAAAAAAACTCCCAAATTCATTGTTAAATAACTCTTCTTTAATCGAATTATACATAAGCCAAAATGAAATCGATATGAATTCCGACTATCTTGAAAAATTGCGAGAGAAAGGGGTTAATATTTATATTTAGGAGGTGTACATGGAACCTTGATTATTGCGACTCGTATAATTGTTTAATTTCATTTACAGTCGTTATATCTTTAGGACCTTTATCTGGACGGAATCTCTGAAAAACAGGAAATCTCATGGAATAACCTAATGAAGAAAATTTATCGCTTATCGTAATTTCATCTCCAATTATTTCTATTACAATCTCTGGTTTTAACCATTGATCTGGATCATCTTCACAGATGACATTTTTAGGCTTAGAATCAACTTCAAGAGGTTTTACATCTTCTTTTAATTTTTCCATGATCTCATCAGTCCATCCAGAAGCAATTCTAGTGAAAGCAATGAACTTATCATTTTCAGGATCATATACAGCACCAATATAAGTTCCATAAACACCTTTTCGTCGGCCTCTTCCATAGAAAGCTCCAATCAGAACAACATCTACTGAATCTTTTAATTTTCCTCCAACTAAACTCTTTAATTTGATCCAGAGGAAACCTCTATTACCTGCTTGATAAACTGAGTCTGGTTTTATTGATTTTGCTATTATTCCTTCATTCCCTTTTTCTCTAGCTTCATTAAAGAAATCCAATAATTCATCCAATGAATTAATTAAAACTGATTTTACCAATCTGATTTGATCACTTTCCTCTACAATTTCTTCTAATTTCTTTCTACGTTCTGGAAAAGGTTTGTCAATATATTGAGTATCTCCTAATTTCAATAAATCAAATATGAAAAGACATACTGGAATTTCTTTTGAGACGTCCTCAACATCATATTTTCTCCGTCTTTTACTTAATACTTGAAAAGGCAACATTTTTTCGTAAAAAGGGTCCATGGCAACAACTTCTCCCTCTATTATCACGTTTTTTGCCTTTACATTAGTTCTAACAACATCACATACATCAGGGTATTGACTTGAGATGTCAAGAAGGCGTCTAGAAAATAATCTCACATCTTCTCCTTGCTTATGAATTTGTAGTCTCTCGCCATCCAATTTGTATTCTGCAACAAAAGGCGTTCCTAACCTCTCGATGATTTCCATGTATGGTACTCTTGAAGCCAACATGCATCTTATTGGTATTCCATATCTTATTTCGGTTTTTTTAATTTCGTCTATCCCTTTTTCTGCTAGAATTTTAGCAATTTCACCTAAATCTGGGTATAAGTTATATGCTCGTTCAATAAAATCTCGATTTTCTTTATTTCCTGTAAAACCCAAAGCTAATCCATCTATGATGGTTTGCGTTGACACGCCGATTCTTAAAGTGGATGTAATGATTCTTAATAAATATTTTATTTCTAAAGGAGAACATTTGCTCATTAACTTTCTCAAGATTCCTAACTTTATATCATGTGATCCAGGTCCTTCTGTTGTAGCTATTTTTTGGAGAGATGAATATAATTCAGAAATCTCTAAAGATTTAGAATCTTCCTTTTGATTAACATTTCCATGAAAATCGAATAAAGATTTTTGCTTTTTTTTATTCTTCAACAATAATTCCGCTGTAATGCCAATATCTCCTTTTTTAAGCAATATTTCTTTTATTTTAGAACCACTAATTCCTGAGTGTAATGATAAAGCTTCAATAATCATTTTTTCAGCAATTCCAATTTTCGGAAATTGTTTTATGTTTGATACTAGCTGTCCTTGTAATAGGTATATTATTTTGTCTAAATCTTCAAAATTATTACCTTTTTTAATCTCTTGGAAAAAATTAGATAGGATATCAATCATTTCTAACCTTTTTGTTGTAGACTCAAGGGATGAAAATAATTGGGCTAATTTTTTGAATTTCATGCTTATCTAAGAGTTACTTTATAATTCATTTAAATAAAATGCATTTAATAAATTGATTTATTATTTTAAAAATAGAAAAATAAAATTATAATAATTTGGATAACTCCACAAATTTCTTTTGTATTTCTGTTTTTATAGTTGGGGCAATTCCTTTAAACGAATCTTGTGTAAATGAAATTTTTGAACCTTTAATGGAAAAAGAGCAAATAGGTCCATCCATATATTCAACTGAAAAAGAATTATCCTCTTTTTTAGAAACCCAAATATCTTCAAAATGATCTAAAATTCCAACTAAAACAAAACCAATTTTCGCCTGTATTTCCAAATCTTCAATTGATTTTTTCGCTTCTGGTTGCGAAATTATAGGTTTTTCTGCAGAAATTTCTCTTTTTATTGTTGGAGTCACGCTAGCTTGTGGAGTCACTGCCGGTTTTGATGGTTTCACCACAGGAGGTTCTAATTTCTTGGGTTTTGTAGGTTCAACTACTGGGGGTTCCAATTTTTTGGCTTCAACAAGCTTGGAAATTGTTGATTCTGCTGAAGTGGGAGTAGTTTTTGGTATGCTTGGTTTTGTTTCAGTTTTTATTTCTGGTTTGGCTATTGGCACTTCAGTACCAATCTCTGTCTCTACAGTTTCAAAAGTGACTACAAAATTTTCCAGTTCCTTTACCTTTTTATTTAACAAAGCTTCTAATGCCTTGTATGTTTCATCAGTTTCGGGATCTCTTCCAATTTTTCTTTGGTCTATTTCTTTTATTTCTCTTAGATCTCTTCCAATTATGCTTTTTCCAATCGTATAACCATGCCCTCTTATAGATTCTGCTTGCCTGAGAGCAGTCCTTCTAGCGACTAAACCTTGCTGCGATCCATACCATAACCACACTGTTTGATTAAATTCATCAAGAATGATTACGGATCGATCTGGAGTTAAATTATCCTTGCTCCAATTTATAGGTTCGACAACTCCTCCTTCTAGTACATTAAACATTAGTGCAAAATTCATTTAGTTCACCCGTTAAAGAAACTTCTTATTCTATTTCTCTCATTTAATAATTTTATATAAGTCTAATGGATTTAGAATTTTATTAAAATTATAGTACCTAAATTTAGTTTTTATTTAATATAATTATCTTTTAAGAATATTTTAAATTTAATGTAATGAAGAATTTTTTTATAATATTTTTCATACACGAAAAAAACCATTCTTTCTGAATAATTTATATAAAATTTCAAAATTATCCTTCAATAATCAATAAAGGATAAAAAAGAAAAAATCTCTTGATAGGTAATATAGATTCTTCCCTACATTTTCCTAATGATAATATCAATGAAGATTATTGGACATAATGCTAATTATACTAAGATTTAATAGATATCTCCATATAAAATCATTAACATAAAATGTACTAAAAATTAAACATTATGGAAAACAAAGTTTTAAAATTCACAATTCCAAAAGGAAGTCTGCAAGAAGAAATCAAAGTTTTTTTTAAAAGAGCGGGATTAAACTTGAAATTTTCTTCTGAACGAGACTATAGGCCTTCAGTAGAAGATTCAGAACTTTATATAAAATTATTAAGACCACAAGAAATTCCAAATTATTTAGTTGGGGAAAATGGTTTTGATCTTGGCATTTCTGGAATGGATTGGGTTAAAGAAACGAATGTTAATGTAGAAAAATTATTAGATCTTGAAATCGGAAAGGTAAAAATCGTATTATGCATTCCAAACGCGTGGAATAGCATAAATTCACTGGATGATTTATTAAAAGATTTTTTTAATAAAAATAAAGTCTTGCGCATATCAACGGAATATCTTACACTCTCCATTAAGTATTTAATTAACAATTCTACCTACAAGCATCTTTATGGGGAAAAATCTCCATTAGTTATTACTCCGTGGAAAACTTGGGGTGAAAATGAAAAAGTGAAAATATATTTATCCTTTGGAGCTACTGAAGCAAAACCACCCGAAGAAGTTGATGTAATAATTGATAATACTCAAACAGGTTCGACTATTAGAGCTAATAATTTAAGGGTTATAGACATCATTGACAAATCATCAGCAGTTTTAATTGCAAATAAAACATCTCTTAAAGATGATTGGAAGCGAGAGAAAATAAAGGATATTGTGGTCCTTCTAATGGGTGTTATAGAAGCTTCCAAAAAATTACACATTTTTATGAATGTTAAAAAAGAAAATTTAAATAAAATATTGGTTAAATTACCAGCTCTTAAAAAACCTACAATCTCAAAATTAGCAGAAAATGGTAATGATGACTGGTACGCTATAAATACAATCATTAAAAAAGATGATTTCTTGAGTTTAATTCCAATGCTTAGAAAATATGCTCAAGGTTTGGTCGTTCATGAGCCAAGACAAATTTTACCCTTGGAAAAGATTAATTAAAATTCAAGTTGATTAGAAGTGAAATTTGAAATTATAGAGGCTAATGAAGTTAATTATAGTATGATAGAACGATTAGTTCGCCGTAATCAAGAAGTACGTGTTGATATCAAAAATGAAGTTCTAAATATAATTCAAGCTGTTAAAAATCAAAAAGATAAAGCAATTATTGAGCTAACTAAAAAGTATGATGATGTTTCTTTACGACCAGATGAGATAAAGGTTGGAAAAGAGGAAATTAAAAAAGCTTATAACAAAGTTAATAAAGAATTTATTAAAGCTATTAATGAAGCTAAGGATAATATATTCAAGTTTCATGAGATACAGAAACAAAAAGAATTAAAGATTCAAATAAAGTCAGGAATTCAGATAAATCAAATCTTTCGGCCCATTGAGTCTATAGGTATTTATGTACCTGGTGGTAGGGCCATCTATCCAAGTACTATTTTAATGGGTTCTATTCCTGCATTAATAGCTGGTGTAAAACGAATAATAATATCCTCACCTCCAAATAAAAATAAAACAGTTGCTCCTGAAATATTGGTTGCTGCAAATGAAGTTGGAATTTCAGAAATATATAAAATAGGAGGTGCTCAAGCAATTGCAGCAATGGCTTATGGAACAAAAATAATATCTCCTGTTCAAAAGATAATAGGGCCCGGAAATGAATGGGTCAATACAGCAAAATTTCTCTTATCAAATATAATTTCAATAGATTTACCAGCAGGCCCTTCCGAAATATTAATTATTGCTGATGGGAATGCGAATCCAGATTTTATTACAATTGACCTTTTTTCTCAAATTGAACACGATCCATCTAATATTGGGATAATCATATCTCCAAGTGAAAGGTTAATTTATCAAGTATTTGAGAAGATTAATGTATATTTAAATGATATTCCAAGAAAAGATATAATAACTTCAGCATTGAAAAATAATTGTTTATTTATTAAAGCAGGTGATTTAAATGAATGTTGTAAATTAGCTAATATGATAGCTCCTGAACATCTTCAAATTATGACTAAAACCCCTAAAAATTTATTAAAAAAAATTTTTAATGCGGGAGCTATATTTTTGGGTGAAAACACTCCAGTAGCCCTCGGAGATTATTGTGCTGGAACAAATCACATTTTGCCCACGGGGGGTATGGCTAAAAGTTGTTCTGGATTAACAGTTAATGATTTTTTAAAATCAATTAATGTTTTAGAATGCAACAGAAAAGGTTTGATTAACCTAAGCAATTGTACAATGATTTTAGCAAGGCAGGAGGGTTTAATGTCTCACGAAAAATCTATTAAAATAAGATTAAAAGAAAAAAATTAAAAACTATTTAAACATTATATTATTCCGAGTTTTTCTTTATTTTTAAAAAATAGCTATATAATGGGTAAGAAAAATGAATTTAGATGATCTATTGCGAAAATCATTAAAATATTTCACTCCATATGAACCAGGTGAGCAGCCTATTGAAGATGATTGGATCAAATTAAATACTAATGAAAATCCATATCCTCCAATTCCAGAAGTTATAAATGATATAAAAAAAGCTTTAGATGATGAAAATAAAATAAGAAAATATCCCGATTCATTGGCTTTAGAACTTCGTAAAGCAATAATTAATCAACTCTTACGAGATAAGAATACATTGACAAATAGAAATACAGTTTTTATTGGGAATGGTTCAGATGAAATTTATGACATCATTTTTAAAGTCTTTATCGATCCTGGTGATGAGATTGTTATTTTTTACCCCACTTATGGAATGTATAAAGTTTTAGGAAATTTATATGGAGCTAAAATTAAAGAAATAAAATTAAATGAAGATTTCTCCATTCCTGATACTGCTTTTAAGTCAACTGGAAAATTAATGTTCATTAATTCTCCAAATAATCCAAATGGAAAATCCTTTGATAATGACACTATATTAAAACTCTGTGAAAATTTTCCAGGGATTATCGTAGTTGATGAGGCTTATGCGGATTTTTCTGAACACACTTGTTTACCCTTACTAAGACAAGTTAAAAATTTAATAGTATGTAGGACATTCTCTAAGAGTTTTTCCCTTGCTGCTTTAAGAATTGGGTATGCTTTAGCTGATAATCAAATTATAAAAGAAATGAACAAGGTAAAATTGCCATACAATACAAGTTACATTTCTCAAGTCGCAGCTTTATCATGCATAAAACATAGAGTAAAAATCCAAGAAAGAAATCATGTCATTATAAAGGAACGAGAGAGATTAACTAAAGCTTTAGAAAAATATCCTGGAATTACGGTATTGCCCTCTGATGCTAATTTTATATTTATTAAATTTGAAGATCAATCCAAAACATTGAAATTTCTATGGGATCTTAAAGAAATGAAAATATTAATTAGGCATTTTAGTAAACCAAATTTATATAATTATTTAAGGGTAACAATCGGAACTCCCGAACAAAATGAGAAATTTTTAATGGCATTTGACGAAGTTGCAAAAAAATATTTATAATTAAGAATTGTCTTATCTTTTTTATATAAAGACATTTATAACTAGGAGTTGATCATCCATACCAAATCCAATGTTTCTTGCTGAAAAAGAGAAGGTTAAGTGTCAATATTGTGGATATGTTATTGTTAAACCTTATCCAAAGGATCAACTTTGTCCGCGCTGTAAAAAGTTTCTATCTTCGTTATTTGAATACGTAGATGATGATGAAATAAAAGAAGAGAAAAAGCCAGTTCCCAAGAATTTCGAAACAAAAAAAATAACTGTTGCCACTAAATTCCAAGGAAAAGTGAAAGTCAAGAGAGATAAATATAAACTTACTATTGACGGGGATAAAATTTGGTTAAAAGAAAACAAGGAATATATAAAACTATGTGGAATTACTTCTGTTAAAAGAACACCCCTTTTTTGTAGTAATGATAGATTTATCTATCTTCTAGAACTAACAAATAACTTGGATTTCATAGCTACAAGTATTTTGGGAGGAGAATTAGATAAAATGCTTCTCATCTCAGAAAATGGTACTAAAGAAAAATGTCAATTTTTTGTAGAGGATGGAATAATCTACATTGCCTATGGTGTATTCCCCGATAAAAAAGGAAAATGGATCTTGGAACAAATGTCAAATTATTATTCAGATTTAGTTCGAGGGAAAGATGTGGACAACTTAAATAAGCTAGAAAAATATGAAATTAATAAAAAGTTCCAAGGGCAATTGAACTATATATTGAAAGAATATCTTAACTTACAAGATGTTTTTTCGGATCAAGAGATTCCCTATTTGGAAGATAAATTAAGAATTGATTATTTAGGATTATCATCTCGATCCATAGGTATAATTTCTTTGTTAATTGGATCGGAGATAACAGTAGAATTACCTGATAAATATGAAAATCCACTTGAAGAATTAGAAATGAAAGAATCTGCTTTAACTGCTAAAATTGAAGCAATTGCAGCTAACACGCTTGGAAATACACAAGCTTTTCCTAGATGGATTGCAGTTAAATTAGGTTTTCAACATTATAGATTTTTAACATTTAAAAAATATCCTAACGATTACTTTCTTTATCTACTTTCAGATGGAAATCTTGAAAAATTAGAGGTTGTTGAAAAAGTCTTAAACCCATACATCGAACCTCTTGTTTCTAAACCATTTTCAGGAACATTGAGACCGTTCAATGAATTAAAAATGAATCTTAAAAAACTTTTTGAACGCAAAAGGTATTTTTCATGATGTTTTAAAAAAATTTCTTATTAATTTCTTTCAAATTTTAAAAAATATTGAATTAATTTAAATGTGGGTTATTTTATGATAAAAATTATTGAAGATAACGAAAATAAATTAATCATTTGCAATGAAAGTATTTCATTAGAATTTATAAAAATCGGTGTTGATAAAGGAAGGTTTTCATTAAGCTTTTTTAATAATTCTTCAAAGCCTATTTATCTAAAAAATTGCTTTTCGGTAATAAATTTCCTTGATTCGATAAATAATTTATTGGACAGCATTAAATCTACTCATTTTGAATATGATTCAAAAATAAAGGAATTTAATGATGAACTGGGAAATGGCGTTAAAATAATTTTTCAAACAAGGAATGAGCTAAATAACTCTCTCTCATATTCCTTGCAATTTAAATTATATGATAGTAAAGACTTCATCATTCTCAATTTAATTAATGTAAGCTATAATGGAGAAAAGTTAACGCATAGTTTTATTCCTCTTGCAATAGAAAATGAAAAACTTTTCTTATCTGGAACTGAAGAACACTCGGATTTAAATAAAATAACTTGGTTCAAGAATGGTTGGCAAAGTTGGAGTTATTGTACAGTATTTAGAGGAGATGAAAGGGATATCCCAGGTTGTAGTTCTGAGATCTTATCAATGATTCAAGATAATCAAGATAATATCATAAAGGCAAGGTTTTATAGTGAATATTGCACTGTAATCACTGATACTTTTTCAAAAAATTCACTAATATTAGGTTTTATCACTTTCAAGGATCAATTTTCCAGAATAACGATAGACTATGAGAATAAGGTTATCTTAAAGCATTTATATGCAATTTGCTGTTTAGATGGGATTCAATTATCAAAAAGTAGTATAAATTCTTCAGAAGAATTATATCTTTCTGCAAAAAAGAATAATGAAGGTTATATCGGTCTTGTTGATTATGCTAAAGTCGTAAAGCTTAAAAACAAGGTTGATTCTATAAAAAAAGAGGTTCCAATTGGCTGGTGTAGTTGGTATTATTATTATACCAACATCAAACAAGAAGACATGATCCAAAATCTTGAATTTTTTAGAAAATCTAAAGATTTGAAAATAAATTTCATGCAATTAGATGATGGCTATTTTACTAAAATTGGAGATTATTTAACTACAAATGAAAAATTTCCAAATGGTCTTACATGGCTATTTTCAAGGATTAATGAGAATGGATTTAAAGGAGGAATTTGGACAGCTCCATTCATTGCTAATAGGAGATCTGAATTGTTTAAAACTTATAAAGATTGGTTTTTAACTAAATCGGGTAAGCCTCTAAAAACTTTATTCAATTGGAATGCCTTTCAATACAGTTTGGACTTATCAAGAAAAGAAGTTTTGGATTATCTAAAATATCTATTTAAAAAATTAAAGTTCGGGTTAGATAAACAAAATGAAATCGAAAATAAACCATTAATTCAATTTTTCAAAATTGATTTTCTTCACGCTGGTATTCCGTTTAATGCAGATTATTCCAATAAAGCATTAACAAGAGCACAGATATATTATAAAGCTATAAAAGCAATAAGAGATTCCATATCCGGAAACCTATATTTATTGGGGTGTGGCGCTCCTTTAGGTCCATGTATAGGATTAGTGGATGCCATGCGGATTAGCTGTGATACTGCTCCTGAATGGGATGCCGGTTATTTAGAAAGATACGAAAATGGAAGAGGAATTGCTTTTCCTGGTCTTAAACCTGCTTTGATAAATACATTATATAGATCCTTCATGCATAAACATTTTTGGATAAATGATCCTGATTGCTTGATGATAAGACGCAAGGAGACTAAGTTAACATTAGAAGAGATAAGATTGCAAATGACTATTTTTGGATTATCGGGAGGTCAAATTCTCATTTCAGATAAAATGCCAAATTTATCTAAAGAAGAAATAGATGATGCAAAATTACTCATTCCCCCTTTTAATCCTACTGATTTTGATCCAATTCCTATTGATGCTTTTATATCTCCACTTCCTTCAATATATGCCTTGGAAACGGAAGAAAAGATAGGAAAAAGGTTTTTAATCGCAATCATCAACTGGTCTGATAATAAAATAGACAAAAAACTGAGATTAACCAATATTCTACCTAAAAAGGAGATAATGGAGGAAGATTTTTTAATATTTGAATTTTGGAGGAAAGAAGTTTTGGGAATATACAAAAGAGATGATTTAATTAATCTAAAAAACATTAATCCTCATTCTTGTGTATATCTTTCCATCATACCATTAAATAATAATAATAAAAATGAACCTTTAATTGTATCTTCTTCCATTCATATCTCTCAAGGTTGCTTGGAAATAACAAACATATCATTTGATAAACTAAAGAACAATTTAGAAATTCAATTAAAGCTTCCCGGTTATCGAGAAGGGGATCTTTTTATAAAAATTCCTAAAAATAAGTCAATAACAAGATGTAAGCATCACCATGAACAATGGAATGATGAACATAATATTTGGAAAATTCATGTTGAATTTGAAAATAATTCCTCTTTTTCAATTAATTTTTCTTAAAATTTATTTAAATAATTCTATTTATTATTACTAGTTATTGAAGAGTAAATTACAAGATCTATCCCTAATAAAATGCTTCCAATTTTAGAACGCGTGAAAAGAGAATATGAAACTGGTACTGTTAGTAAATCCGTTGCTATCGATTTCTTAATAAATCTATTTGAACATTCGTGTAATGAGGAAATAAGGATTGACATATTATCAATATTAAAAAAGATCAAATCTAATTCTCAAAAATTATTCAAATTTTTAGAGAATATATTAATATCAGATTCAAATAATGAAATTCGAAAAATAGCAATTAATATTATCGATGTTCGATTTATAGATATTTCTTTTAATGTATTAAAATGGGCAATGATTCATGAAGATTCAATAGAAAATTATTGTTTAATTGTAAAAACCATTTCTAAAATTAACTCAA
>Ga0190360_1000562_pt1 | contig 20618 bp, 25 predicted proteins | sample 48721834_MG_FD_161271 | JGI IMG/M metagenome (GOLD analysis project Ga0190360, IMG submission 161271) | Hydrothermal vent microbial mat bacterial communities from Southern Trench, Guaymas Basin, Mexico - 4872-18-3-4_MG | ecosystem: Environmental > Aquatic > Marine > Hydrothermal vents >... | reverse complement strand
TCGACAGGAAAGTTTCTTATGCAAAATTTGTGCAAGATGTGTGGGAAGGATTCAACAATAGCAGTACGACTGTATCCTTCACAGGCGTGGGAATATTACTGCGAAGAATGCTACGAGAAGAAGAACGGGCGAACTAACATCTGAACAAGCAGGGTTTAGTTTTTCCTCAGGTCCCGAATAGTTCAGACCTATTTCCAGGTTATCTTCAGCAGTATCAGGAAGGCAACGAGCTGTGCCCCGTGTATCATTATGTCGTCCCTTGCGTACTGGGTGAAGTAGAAAGCGAGATCGCTCATGTGGTAAATCGCCAGACCTATGTCCCTCACCAGAAATATACCCGCAAAAAAAAGCAGGCCAAGCGTGAATGGTGATTTCAGGTTGATGTAGTTTCTGAGGTAAATGATAAACAGGGCTGCCAGCAAAACTATGTTCGCTCCCGTCAGGGCAATTGATACAAGCTGTGACATCACCATATTCTACCACTCCATATTTCGTAAAGCTTATTTATTTGGTTTTTCCCAATTTTTTACTTATTTCGTCCACCATGCCGATGTTCTTTTCGACCAGGGGCGAAAGGAAGTAAACAGAACCGTATTTCTTCTCCTCGGATGTCATCAGTATCCTGTTTTCAAGGAGGACCTTCAGATGATGCTGGATGGTCTTGTAATCCACCCCAAGCTCTTTTTTCAGCTGGTTTGCGTTGTACGGCCTTTCCTTTATCCTTTCAATAATTCTTATTCTCATCAGACCCCCTCTCGTCCCTGCGAGGACGTACCAGAGAAGCCTTCTGAGGTTCGCTTCAATTACTCCTTCCTCCATTCGCTCCCCTCCTTGAAATAAAGGTGGAAATGAGATAAAAAGATTTATTTAACCTGGATGAAAACAAAAAGCTTACCAATATTATGAAAATAAAAAGAGGTTTGATTTATCCGGTCAGTGTTTTCCTTACCGCTTAAAGGTTTCGGTCGACCCGAAAGATGCCGAAATTATATTTAAATATTATGTTAACTATATTCAATCGAACGGTAGATGCGTATGAGGATATCGATAATAGGGACAGGTTACGTCGGTTTGTCGGCAGGTGTTGGCTTCGCCGTAAAGGGGAACGAAGTCGTATGCATGGATATCGACAAGAAGAAGGTTGAGCAGGTGAACCGCGGGAAGTCCCCGATATATGAACCGCTTCTGGATGAATACCTGAAGGGGGTTGTCAAGGAAGGGAAGCTTAAGGCGACCGATAACCTCCATGAGGCGATGAGGAAGAGCGACATAGTTTTCATTTCTGTGGGAACCCCGTCCAAAAAGGACGGATCGATAAACCTGAAATACATAAAAGAGGTCTCCAAAGAAATCGGGCGTTCGCTTGCGAACAAAGGATACAGGATTATTGTTGTCAAATCCACTGTCCTCCCGGAAACCACAGAGAAAGTTGTAATACCCCTTCTGGAAAAATATTCAGCCAAGAAGGCGGGAAAGGATTTTGGTGTGTGCATGAACCCGGAATTCCTCAGGGAGGGCAGAGCTCTCGAGGATTTTTTGAAGCCCGACAGAATCGTGATAGGGGCGATAGACAAGAGGTCGGGTGATGTTCTGGAGAAGGTGTACGAAAACTTTCAGGCTCCAATACTGAGAACCGATCTTAAAACAGCAGAGATGATAAAATACGCAAGCAACTCTTTGCTGGCCACGAAAATTTCATTTTCGAATGAGATAGGAAACATCTGCAAGCTTCTGGGGATAGACGTTAACGAAGTTATGAAAGGCGTTGGCCTTGACAGCCGCGTTTCTGGAAAGTTCCTCAACGCGGGCTGCGGCTACGGAGGGTCGTGCTTCCCAAAGGATGTGGATGCCCTGATAAAAAAGGCGAAAGAAATGAGGTATGAACCTCGTCTGCTTGAGGAGGTTCACGAGCTGAACAAAAGGCAGAAGGTCAGGATGGTCGAACAGCTTGAAAAGAAAATAAGTGAATTGAAAGGGAAAACCATCTGCGTCCTTGGTCTTGCGTTCAAGCCCGATTCGGACGACATACGCGAGGCTTCCTCGATACGGATAATCTCAAAACTTCTCGAGAAGGGAGCGAAGGTGAAGGCGTACGACCCGAAGGCGGTGGGGAACGCACGGAGAATATTCCCTGATGTAGAATACGCGGAAAGCACTAAAGAAGCGATAGAAGGAAGTGATGCCTGCCTCCTGCTGACCGAGTGGGAGGAGTTCAGGGACCTGACCGACGGGGACTTCAAAACCATGAAAAACAAGGTCATATTAGAGGGAAGAAGAATTCTCGACAGAAACAAAGTTTCTAACTTCGAGGGAATCTGCTGGTAAGTGACCGTATCTGTGCCTCAGTTCCCACACTTGCAAGGGTGTTAAAATTATTGTATCATTTCTTGAATTCAATGTTAGTAGCACTTGTTTGTATATCTCCCACTTTGTGGTGTTTATTTCGCTGTTCCCTCCCGGATTCGCGCTGTCAACTCCCTCTATGTCCCAATTCTCCATGAATATCGGGATTACCGTGATGTTGTCCACCCTGGTCAGGGGTGTTTCAGAATTGTTCAAGGCGAAATTCTCTATCTCCCTTATTATTTCACCCGCTTTCCAGAATTCAGCCCCCGGGCCGGGAAGACCCACCTTTGTAAATGATACCCCGTACTGATACACATCGAAGCGTGGACTGGGCGGTTTGAAAAATTCGATCCCCTCCTCGTGGAACAGCTCGAAGTATGCCTTGAAACCGAGTTCGCTCAGCGCCCTGACCGTATCCTCGTTAACCTTTCCTTCCAGCGAATTAAACAAAGATATTGGAGCTATATCATAGTTGGGAAGTAAACGTTTTAGTTTCCCCTCGAGATTTTTTTTGCCCTGTTCAATCCCCTTCTTCTGGGTTTCGAACGGCATTTTATACAAAAAAGGGTCATTCTCCGGTTTATCCGTCCCCTTCTGCAGTATTTCAAAGCAATTGCTCAAATACAATTCTTTGAGTATTCTATCGAATTTCTTGTTACCGTCCAGATCGCTGGCATAGAAGCTGAAAACCGCCGGTATCTCATTCTCCAGATGAAATTTTATGAAATGAGAATCGACCTCCTCCAGCCATTTCTCGGACATCGTGCCTTCAAGAGAGCCTATGTAAGGAACGACGATCATTTTTACCGAACCGTCACCAATTCTCTTCATATCTTCGTTTATTGAGAGGCAGCTCGCTTTAAGTCTGGGGTAAAGAAAATGTTCTTCCATTATCTGCCCAAGGGGATCAAAAATTTCAGGGTATATGTAATAAACAATAACCAGCAGCAAAAGGAGTAAAAAAACTATTCTTATTGCCTTTAACACGGATCCCTTAGATGCCTTTTTCGGAAACATGTCTGTTCAGGGTCGGAGTCGGGACAAAACCGTGTCCAGATGATTTCGCGTACAGCCCGTCCCTGTTCCACCTGCTTCTCCAGACCCTTTTACCTCCCAAGTATTCGAAAGTGGTCTTTAACGCGGCAAAAAGCCACACAGAGCTCCAGATAAATTTTATCGCATATATTTCCGGAATATTCGTGACCATCCTCCAGTCCACATAGAGCAGAGCCAGCAAAGTGAACAAAAAATCAAGTATGTAGAACCATATAATAACCGTGGGAAAGAAGAAAAACAGGACCGGCCCCAGAAGGAACAATGGAGAATACACCAGTATGTCAAAATACGTAGGGAGTAGGGATGTGAACAAGAGAAGTTTCGCTTTTAAAAGTTTTCTTCCGTGCTTGTAGATGCACTGGAAACCTCCTGAATACCACCTGTACATCTGCTTCCAGTGACCCTTAAAGGTGGTCGGGTCCCTGCTCTTGGCAAAGGCCTTGCCCTGGAAACTTATGAGATGCCCCATCTCCAAGGCCTCCCATGTAAGGTCCATGTCTTCCGTGACAGTCCCTTCCGGGAATCCTCCCAGTTTCTTAAGAAAAGATGTTCTGTACGCGGAACTGTCGCCGCAAATGACGGAAACCGCATTCCTCAGGGCCTGGGCCTCCTTCCTGAAACAGAAAAAAAGATACTGAAAAACGCTTCCCCGGAAAATTATTTTCCCGAATATATTGGAAGACTCCAAGGGCGTGGAAATGCCAGTGGATATCATGACTCTTTCATTGTCGAAAGGTTTGGCTATTTCTTCTATGTAATTCCCGGATAAGATGGTATCAGCATCCAGGACAAGCGTTACATCGCCCAAGAAAAAATTATTGATGACGTACGAAATGTTGTGCGCTTTGCCCCTGTTTTCCCTTTGCCTTATCACGACAAGGTCCCTGTATTTCTTTTTTGCCTCCATGCATATCTCCGCTGTCCTGTCGGTTGAGCAGTCATCAATCACTATTACCTTCTCGGGTCTCTTTGTCTGTTCGAATGCTGAACGTATGCATGCCCCTATGTTTTCTTCTTCGTTGTAGGCGGGTATGATGACAAAAACACTGTAGTCTTTTTTCAAAGCAGGAACCTCAGGAGGTGGGACCAACAATCTGCTGTAGCGGTAGAAGAAACTGACCTTCATTAACTTTTTATACATTTTCTTTATATCGCGAAAGAAAATTTTATCTGAACTATATAACAGCCTTAAGGGGGTGAAAATGTATAATGAATACAACGTCTTCAAAAACCTGCCTGATTTCGCGATGATAAGTGTGGCAATATCTATGAACATACTTGATATTAAAAATCCCGTTACCAAGACCATATCACATCTCCCTTATTTTTTCAATTATAAAATCTGCTTCTTTATCAGTCAGGTTGGGATGTATGGGTATGGAGAAAACCGTTCTTGAAAGTTTTTCTGCAACCGGGAAATCCCCCTCCCTGTATCCGGATTTCACCAGCAACGGAGACATATGCAGCGGTCTGGACCAGAGGATTCCGATCTCTATGTTGTTCTTTATCAGATGCTTAACATACCGGTTCCTTTCCTTTTCATCCCTGCATGTCAGGGTGTATCTTGAATACACATGCTCCCCGAAATTCTTGGCCTTCGATAATTTCAGACCAGTGTCTTTCAGCCCCTCATTGTACATGCTGGCGATTTCCCTCCTCCTTTTGCAGAATCCCTCCAGTTTGGAGAGCTGGACAATCCCCATGGCGGCCTGCATGTCTGTCATCTTGCAGTTGAGAGGGATGATATCCTGGAATATCTCATTTTTTTGGCCGGGGTGTCTCAGCAGGTATGAGGTTGGGAGACCAGGTGTTTTCAAATATCTCGCTCTTCTGTAGACGTTTTCATCGTCCGTTAAAAGAATGCCTCCCTCCCCGGTTGTCAGGAGTTTTGTGGCATAAAGAGAAAAGAATGAGACATCTCCAAAACTTCCGACCGGTCTGCCCTTGTAATTTGACCCCACGGCCTGCGCGGCGTCTTCAATAAATATCATATCGCCTGTTACCTTTCTTATCCTGTCCATATCACATGGAAAGCCGAACGTATGAACACACACGATAGCCTTTGCGGTTTTCGTATTTATCTCCATGAGCGATTCAGGCGAAAGGTTGAATGTGTCTTCGTCAACATCGCAGAAAACCGGTTCACAACCCAGGTCAAGAATTACGTTAAGTACGGCATCGCAGGCAAACGGAGTGAGTATGACTTTGTCCCCCGGTCTCAACCCGCATGCCAGCAGGGCAATTCTCAGAGCCGAGGTTCCTGAGGAAACGGCAACCGCGTATCTTCTTTGCGCATGTTTTCTTATCCGGTCTTCGAACTCTCTTGTCCTTTCTCCTTCCGCGATATTCAGGCCCTTCAGAACATCAGAAACGGCCTTCACTTCATCATTATCGATAGAAGGGCATGACAATTTTATCATTTTTCCACCCTTCCTTGTTTTTCGGACATCGCCTTTTCATAACTCTTGAATATTTCTATTATCCCTTTTGCGCCCACATTAAACAAGGCATCGATTATGGAAAGTCCGTTCAGGAATTTTTCTTCCTGAAACTGCTCATAGGGATGATCCTCAAGGAAATCGTAGATGTCCTGGTAGACGAGCCTTATTCCCTCCCTGTCAAAATCAGCATCATTCTGGTATTCTCTCGCTCCGGACCCGCTGAAGTATACCGCGCCCTTCAAGTGTTTTACAACATTTAAGTTGTATTCTGATTTTTTGCCGTTTACGGGAAGGGAACTCGAAAACACAAACTCTCTTTTAATAGATAATATTTTCAGAATGCATTCGATCGTGCCCATGTTTATTTTGACCAGAGATTCAAGATTTCTGGAATTAAGAATCGTTTCTTCAACCAGAGGGAAATATTCACCGAAGAACGGGGTTTTTTGGTAAACATTCCTTATCCTGTTGAGCAGCTTTTGGTGGAAATTCTGGGAATTGTCGACCTTCAGATTCTTGATCCTTTCGAAATCGCTGTGTTTTTTCAGTGGCAGTGTTATGTATGCCCTTTCAGGAGAATTGGGAGCCTTTCTTATAAATGTGCGATTGATATAAGCTTTTTTTGAATATTCCGCATTATCATGAAAAACAAAAACATCGCTGTGGTATATCTTGTGAAAATATCCCAGCCATGGAAAGAAATTAGGCTGATGTGTTGCGATTATTTTACCGTTATGCCGGTTGCTTATCATGAATATCGCCTTTTTTGCGAAAAGAGCGAGGGTTGTGCTCAGGCCACAATCCTTATAACCTTGAAGGCCTCTGCCGCCTCTCTCCTTATTTCAGTTCCCCTGGCCAAAGACCTTGCCCTGACCTTTTCTATTTTAAAGTTGTTCTTTATAGTCTGGGAACCATAGAGTCGGCATATTTTGATTTTTTCTTCAAGAAAATCGGATATGTCCTCATAAAAGTCCATCGGGCTGAGCATTGTGCTCGTGTCATAAATGAAAATTTCTTTAACACCCTCATGGAAAGCCGCCAGTCTGGCCGCATGAGAAGTGTGAAGATGGTCCTGGTGCGTGTCCGGGTTGCACGGCAGATATATCCTGTCAGGTCTTACTTTTTCAATGGTGTTTTTTATTACCTCGTATGCCTCATCCTCTTTAATCTTCGTGTCAGTAAGATTGGCAAACTCGTAACTGTCTATTCCAAATGCATTTATTGCCTCAAGCACCTCTTTTTTCCTTATTTTTTTCAGCTGCTTTTCATCGTAACAGGGATGCTTGCTTTTCCCGCCCAGACTCAGCACAAGGAGATGGATAAAATGTCCTGCCCTTTTCAATTTCAATATCGTTCCCCCCATCGCAAATGTTTCATCATCAGGATGCGGCGATACTATCAATATTCTCTTCATGCTTATACACCATCACCCATAATCTCATAACCACGCCTTAGTGATTATTGAAATTAAATTTTAAATACCTTTCCATTTCGGAAAATTGAATTTTCTGCGTTTCTTGCCGGAAACACCAAATTCCAGACAGGTTTGGTGTGAACCATTTTATTCGTTGCCGCCAGTGAGAAAACAGTGAATGACCATCCAAAGCCTTATTTATTCAGGATTTTGCATTAATTAATTATGGACGTAGACTGGATTGTAGCTATCATGGTTTTCGTGGTGTTTGCCATATGGTCTTTCTCCTATTACTTTACGCTGTTCCCGGCAGATGTCGGCATCCTGAAACCTGCGGCAGATGTTGACACCGGGAGAATAATGGGCTTTCTCTCTTCCAGTCTGTACACTGTCCCTGTAAAGGTAAGCTCAAGCGGTGAGAACAACTCGGTTCTTTACGCGAGTTCCGTTTGGTACTACGGAACGAAAAATTCAACCAGGGTTCTCGGGAACGGGGTTTCCCTGGACTGCAGGATAATCGGGGACAACCTCTACTGGCTGGCAAACCTTTCCTCAGGAGACAATTACTTTTACATAGAATTTTCCGATGTGAATTCCCCGCTCAACTGCAGTTCGACATTCCCGATAGTGAACGAAACGCACGTAACCCCATGGACAATCGAGAAGAAAACACTTGTTTCCCTTTCGAAGATAAACAACATGACCAACACGAGTTATGATGATTTCAAAGAGAGGCTCGGGTTGGCAGAAGACTTCAATATCTCGATGGAATGGGATGGTTCTTCTGAGACATACGGATTGCCCATCCCAAAACACAGGAACATCTACTCCAGAAAACACATGAACGTGCTCCTTGAAAATATGAAGAAAATTAACATAACGGTGAGGGTCTGGTAGCATGAAGAGAAAGGGTTTCTGGAGGACATTTGAAAGCGTTCTGGCAGTCATAATACTGGTTTTTTTCGTGCTGGCCCTGGGCGTTAGATATTCTTTCCTGCCGCCGCAGATGGACCTGTCTGCCGTGGGCTACGAAATACTCAAGGACCTGGACAACAGGGGGGAGCTTCGACCTTATGTTATGAACAACCAGACAGGAGTTCTGGAATCCAAAATAAGCATCCCGGGCCGGAACCACGCGATTCAGATATGCGATTTTGGGGACGCGTGCTACGGAACATCGCCGGCAGGGGAGAATGTGTGGGTATCCACGTACATCATAGCAGGAGAAAACTTTTATTCACCACGGGAGGTCAGGCTGCTGATATGGTGATATTATGAAGGGGATGAAAGGGCAGTTCTTCCTTGCAGCCACGTTCACTCTAGCCATTGTATTTTTCCTGGGGCTGTCATCACAGATTTCCCCCGCGAACATTTCCGTTCCCAAGACAGCCTCTATAACCTATCTGATGGACAACGTGAAAAGCGAATACCCGAGGGCCGCGAATCTCGGTCTGAACGAATCAAAAATAATCGAGACGCTCACTAACTTCACGGAATTTGTTAAGGAGGAGGCGAAGGGGAGGGGCATATCATTTTCGACAATCTTTGTTCTAACCGAGAACGTGAGCAATAATCTTAACGTTACGGTCGGGAACTTCCTGGGCTATGCGACAAACGTGAGTCTGAACGTTTCGGGGGAAACAAAAAACCTTTACATAGTGGATACCGGAGCGAACTCAACGCTTTTCTCCAGTCCTCCGGAATCCTTCACTCTCGGAATAAGCTTTAATACGACGGAAAAGAATCTATTATTAGAGAAGTACAAGGCCAACCTTTATGTTATTCTCGAACTGAGAAAAGGGGGGAATATCGTTAAGGGAGAGGTGAAATCTTGAAGGGTATTGGTCTTTTGGCAGGCGTATTGTTTCTCGCTTTTATCATAGCCGCAACTGCTATCATATACACTGCAGGCATTCCTATAATACAGAACCTTCAGTGCGCATCAACGGTTGAAAAAATGAAGACATCGTTCATAGACCTGGATAAAGTCATACAGGAGGTCTCTTCCGAAGGGGAGGGTTCAAAAAGGGTTTTGACTCTAAACATAGACGAAGGCAGGCTGTACGTTAGCGGGGACAACGACACCATATACTGGACGCACGAGTGCTCCGCTCCTGTTATTTCTCCGAGAACCTTCCAGACGTTTGGAAATGTGGTGGTGGGAGCGAACATGGAAACGTCTGCCTACGAAGATCAGTGCAAGGGCCAGGCGGCCTTAATACTTGAAAATGAATACCTGAAGGTCTGCATTAAAAAGATAGGCTCGCCCGGCAACAAGGCCTCCTATTTCATGAATCAGACAGTTATCGGTATTTACAACAAGGACCTCGGCCTTTGGCTGCCCATGAAAAGTTTCGAAATAACGCTTGACAGCGACCCTACGTCAGCAAGCGGCCAGGGATATACGACACTCGAAAGATCAGGTTACCATCTCCCGTACGGTGAGATAACAGCTTATATGGAATCGGATTATGGTATAGATTATAGCATAAAATTTGTCCTCGAATCCGGCGAGGACTTTCTTATAATAAGGGGTGAGTGAGGATGAAAGGCGTATCTCCGATAATATCGGTCGTCATTCTGATACTCATAGTAATCTCCATGGCTGCCGTTGTCGGGCCATGGATACTTGAACTTGCCGGTGAAACTGCCGGGGGTGCAGGAGGTTCTGCAACCCAGCAAATTATATGCCAGAGGACGGCGTATGATTTCGACAGCGACTACGGAACGAGCGGGGTGGACTGGAACTTCACAGGTACCAACGGGACCATAACCGCCAAGATCGTAAACACGGGCTCGCAGAATCTCTACAATTTCTCGTTTGAACTGACCATGCAGACGCCTTCAGGCGAAAGGCTGATAGTTTATCCGGAGGTCAACATAACGGGCGGAACGCAGAAATCCAAAACAGACCCCCTGAAACCGGGGAGCTCTCACATACTCTACGGGGAAATAAGCAACATAAACGATACATGGTCCCTGACAAGGGTGAAGATAATAAACGTAGTCTGCCCGAGGGTCTCTCCGAGTGCGGAACTCTAGTTATCGAGGCCGCCGGTAACAGACCGGTGGCATTGATTGTCTAAATAATTTATATTCAGGGGATTAATTTAATAATAGAGGTTCTGGATGGCAGAAGAAAATATTTCCGAGGTCGAATATTTGAAAAATATAGAGGACGCCGTATCCTCAATCAAGGACATGCAGAACGTTTTAGAACTGGACATAATCAACCTCAAAAACGAGATAGAAAAGATGAAGCTCATTTCTTCCAGCCCCATACCGCCGGAAATCCAGAAAAACATAGTCGAGCTCGAACACATTGCAAAGGACGCGGACATGTTCAAGAAGTGGCAGAAGACGGTGGACGAAGTAAAATTTCTCAGGGAAAGAGTGATGGGCATGAAGGGAGGACGCCCATCCGCACAAGTCCCCTCGGATGAAATTCAGGAGCTTAAAAAGCAGATATCGGATCTGAGGGCAAAAGTGCTTCTTAAACCTGGGGCGAAACCCCCGGAAGCCGATGACCTTAAGAGGGCGATAGAGGAGAACAGGAGGGTTATAGGTTCTTTGAAAGAGAGCATACCCTCCGGAAAGATAAGCCCCACCGCACTCAAGAAACTGAAGGATATCGTAGATGAAAACAGGAAGAGCATAGAAAACCTGAAGCTCATAATTGACAGCAGGCACCACACAGAAATCATACCAAAGGCCGGTGAAATCAGGAAGGCGATCGAAGAAAACAGGAAGGTTTCAGAGGAGGTAAAGAAAGGAATTAAAAAAATCGCTCCGGGGGATTCAAGCGCGCTCAACACCAGGGTGACAGAACTCATAGAAATGGTTGAGGGCAACAAAAGGGCAATAGAAGACCTGAAGGTCAGGGTTATAAAGGCGGAGAGCAAGGCAGGAGCGGGCCTGCCCGAGAGGATGGAAGACGAGATTGAAGAGCTTCGCGGTTTGCTTTTTTCCAAGCTTGGCGAACTGAACGTAAAGACAGGGAAGGTAAAAACAGATGAACTGAAGAAGATGATAATCGAAAACAGGGAAGCCATGGAGAAGCTGAAGGAGAGGGTCTACGCCCAGAAAACCGAGAAGAGCGAATTTCCCCTCCCCCTGAAGGACAGGATGGTGGCCATTGAGAAAAAGGTTGAAAATCTGGCGAGAATCATAGAGAAGACAAAGGGCCTGAAGCCCATAAAGGTCCCGGAAGGCATGGAGCTGGGAGGCGAGAAGCCATCGGCGGCAATAAAAAAGAGGATAGATACGATGAAAACGAAACTTGATGACCTCCTGAAAAGGACGAAGGCCCTTGAAACGCTCTCAAGGAGTCTCGTGAGAAAGGAGGATATCGTATCCCTTGAAAAGACACTGAAACCCAGGATGCTGACCGAAAGGGAAAGAAAGATGCTCAGCGAGAACGTTTTGAGTGACATCGAAAACGTGAAAAAGGCGGTTGCGAGAAACGAGGACCACATAAACAACATAGTATCAGATGTTGAAGAGATAAAGAAGGAGCTCTCAACGATTGAAAAGCGTGAATGGGGCGAGATGGGCGAAAGACCGACCCTTGAGGAGCTCAACAGAAGAATCGATGAAATTGAAAACAAACTTAAAGAGCAGGGCACAGCGCCCGTATTTATTGAATAGCATCCAAAACAACGTTTCTTTTGGTCTCTTCTTTTCTAATTCTTCTCATGCGATACGTGTCCCTTATCTCCCCTCCACATTCATTCACTAAACCGCCTGCCAAAAAACCGGTTAGAACAAGCGCGAGGGGGGATGGATCCTTATTGCTTTCCAAAGCGTGCGCGCAGTAAAGAGCATCAAAACCCAGCAAGGCCCCTGAGAGAGCACCGTACTTAAAGGCCTTTCCGTAATCCCTGAACCATTCCCTTGCTTTTCTTAACATGGTATCAACGGTATTTTTAATGAAAAAAGGATTTATAAATTTATCGCCGGGCTGTCAATGAAGAATCTGCTCTAATCTATTTAATGCTGACTGCAAAATATTAAAATCGGTGATTGATTGAAGGGGGAAATAGTCGGCGGTATAGATGAGGCAGGCCGCGGGGCAGTTCTTGGTCCTATGGTCATCACGGGCGTTTCCATCGAGAGGGGAAATCTCCCCAAACTCGCCAAAATGGGCGTTCGCGATTCCAAGGAACTCGCCCCGAAACAGAGGGAGAGACTGGCCAAAAGAATAGAGAAGGTAGCGAAAGACATTGTTGTTCTCAAGGTCTCGCCGTGCAGGATTGACGACTACAAAAAACAGGGCGTTAACCTCAACAAGGTTGAGGCGCTGAAGATGAGAACGATAATCGAATGCCTTGCCCCGCATACCATTTACGTCGACGGTCCTGAGGTTAACACGGAAAAGTTCGCCAGATTCCTGGGCAAACTCGTTAACACGGGCACAAACATAATTGTCGAAAACTTCGCTGACCGGAAGTACCCAATTGTTTCTGCGGCCTCCATAATAGCGAAGGTTGAGAGGGACAGGGAAATAGAGGAGCTGCGAAAGAAATACGGTTTCGAGGGAAGCGGTTACCCGAGCGACGAAAGAACGATCGAATGGATGAAAGAGTACCTGCGAAAGAACAAGAAATTTCCTGAAAGGGGTCTGGTCCGCCATTCCTGGATAACCGCAAAAGATTTGGTGGGAGACCATCAGCAGAGAAAGATTTTCGGCTTCCTGAGGAGAGGTTAATCAGAATTATTTTTCGTAGTGCCTGAGCACGGCATCAAGATATGTTTTGGCATCATCCGGGCTTAACCATCGCCTTTTGGCTATTTTGATTTTGCCCTCACTTCCCACTATCCCGTAAATTCTTTTTCCCCACCCGCCAAGTTTGAATTCCAGCTCGAACCTTTTTCCGGAAGTTACATTCGTTCCTTCTGTCACTGTTCCTTCATGCAGCTTAAATGTTACGCTGTCCGGTGTTCTGTCACCGTTTACGTCTATTCTTTCCTCGAATTCAAATTTATTACCTCTTCCCTTGACCTTTCCATACACCTTGCTGAACGTTCTTAGAATATCTTTGTCTTCCACCAGATCATCAGCGTAAAGTTTTGGCGCTCTTGAAAGAAGGAGTGAAAGACCTGCAGCGCCGCCATAAGCGAGGAATTTTCTCCTTTTCATTCAAATCTTTTAATAATTGTAAAAAATTTTTAAAAGCCTTTACTGTACCTGAACTCAGGGCCTGAATCTTCTCTGGGTTCTTGGAAACGGAATCGCATCCTTTATGCTCTCAAGTCCGCAGAGCCATGCTACAAGACGTTCCACTCCTAACCCATATCCTGAATGAGGAACGCTGCCGAATCTCCGAAGGTCGAGATACCATTCGTAATTTTCCGGTTTTTCCCCCATTTTTCTGAGGGACTTGATAAGCTCGTTTATGTCCGTATCTCTCTGGCTCCCGCCTATCAGCTCGCCGTAACCTTCGGGAGCGAGCATGTCGAAGCAGAGAGCGGTCTTGTGCTCCTTGGGGTCCTTCGGCTTGTAAAAGGCCATTATCTCCTTGGGGTAATGCGTTACGACGACGGGTGTGTCGAAATGTTTCATGAGTTTGTCCTCTTCTATCGTTCTCAAATCCTTTCCCCAGGGTATTCTCAGTTTCTCTTTTTTTCTAAGGATATCGAGAGCCTTCGTGTACGTTATGGTGGGGAAAGGTTTTTTCGCGACCCTTTCGAGCTTTTTGATGTCCTGACCGAGAAGTTCGAGATCCTTTTTGTTGTGTTTCAGGACTTCTTTTATTATGAATCTCACTTCCTCTTTTGCGACCTCCGTGACCTCCTTAAGCTCCATCCAGGCCGCCTCCATTTCCGCCATCCAGAATTCGGCGAGGTGCCTCGAGGTTTTCGAGCGTTCCGCCCGGAATGTAGGAGCAACATCGTAAACTTTCTCCAGGGCGAAAATCGCCGCCTCTGCATAGAGCTGCCACGACTGGGTCAGGTACGTAACATTGTCAAAATACTTTACTTTGAAAAGAGTTGCACCCCCCTCGCACTGGGCAGGCTGAAATATGGGAGGGTTGAATTCGTAATATCCGCGGTCCCGGAAAAACTTGTGTATCGCCCCCACTACCGTATGACGGACCTTCATGACCGCCGTTAAATACCGGGACCTCAGCCACAGGTGGCGAGCATCCAGAAGAAATTCAGTGGATTTGTCCTTGGTTATGGGGAATCTCTCAGCTATGTGAATGGGTTCGAGATTCGATATCTTGATTTCATACCCCGTGGGTGCGCGCTCGTCCTTGGTGACCTTCCCCCTGAGTACGACAGAGGATTCTATTGTTAACTTCTTCGCTTTCCCGAAGTCTCTATGGCCTTTTTTAATCGTGCACTGAACCACATCACTCGAGTCGCGGATTACGAGAAATATTATATCCTTGCTTTCGCGCTTTCGGTAAACCCATCCCTTAATTTCAAGGGTTTTTCCGACGCTCTCTGGAACCCTGTCTATATGCATCCCAAACACCTTATTAAATTTATTCTCCTTGCTCCTTTTATTTGTTTAAGGCGAAATCACACCGGCAACCTTCGCGAAGGGGGAGGCCTCCCACACGAAATCCAGACCGCATACGAATCTCGTGAGTCTCTCTATCCCTATTCCAAACCCCGCTGAGTCCGGGACCCCATGGGAGAGCATCTCGAAATACCAGTCATATCCCGATGTCTCGAGACCTGCCTTCTTCATCTTTTTCTGGACTTTTTTCAAATCGGTTTCCCTTTCTCCTCCTGAGACCGCTTCCCCGTACCCTTCCGGGTAGAACAGGTCGAAATCCCTGAGCTTCTTCGGGTCTTCCGGGTCGGTCCTGTCGTAGAACCCCCTCGAGCCCGCCGGATAGTCTTTCACCCAGAAGAATTCACCCATATGTTTCGAAAGCGCGCACTCCGCTTCCCATGCTATCTCCTCTCCGTAACTTATGTCAAATCCCAGTGTCCTGCATATATCCACTGCTTCTTTATGGGTCAATTTCCTGAATGGCGGCCTGGGAGTCTCGAGTGCCCTTCCGAGAAACTCGAGTTCCTTCCTCCGGTGTCTTTTCACTTCCTTTATCACATACTCAACCAATCGCTCTCCCACGTCCATTATCTTCTCGTAATCATATCCTTTCGCTTCGAGATCGAGCTGGTAAAATTCAGCCAGGTGCCTTCCTGTTTCCACCGTTTCCCTTGGCTCGAGCCTTATGTTCGGGGAGAAGGCGAATATTTTACCCAATGCTGCGACAGCCATTTGCTTATGCAAAAGCATAGAACCCATCAGTTTCATTGGTTTTCCGTAAAAATCGATAACCGCGTGTTTCGCCCCTCTCAAACCAGGGTCCGTCGCCGGCCCGATAACAGGGGCCTGTATCTGGACGAATCCCTCCCTTGAAAGGAATTCACCCGCAGAACGAAGAATTCCGTCCTGTATTTTCAGTACGCATACCATCCTCTCATCGCGGATGGTCAGATGTCTCTTCCGGAGACTTAGCAAGGATTCCTCAAGTTTCGAAATTCCGTGAATCACCCTTCATTCATATCACCTCCGTTGCCTTCTGTATTTTTCGGATTTTTACCATTTACCTGAATTATTTATAAATATTTACCCATTTTTATGGTAAATTTTACGAAATATACTAAAATTTATATATTATATGGAACATATGTTTCAATATGGTTACGAAACTGGATAAAAAAGATATTCGCATACTTGATATCCTGAAGGAAAACGGAAGCCTTACGGTCCGCCAGATCGCCTCGCGTACGCTCCTCCCGATCACGACAGTCCACAACCGGATAAAGCGCCTGAAATCGCTCGGTGTTATAAAACGGTTCACCATCGAAATAGACCACAAAAAGGTCGGGAAACCTCTGGCGGCGTACGTCCTCGTAAAGGTTGATTCCAAATACCTGAAAGGCTTCCGGAGGAATCAGCACGATCTTGTGAAGGACCTGAGGAATCTCGCCTTCATCGAGAAGGCGGACATCGTGACGGGTACGATAGACATCGTTCTCCTCATACGCGTGAAGGATATCGAAGAACTCGACCGCGTGATAATAGAAAAGCTTCGCGACATCCAGGGAATAGAGAGCACGGAAACGCTCGTTATACTGAGGGAGAACTGACAAATATTAATAAACAAGAAACCAAAAATGATGTTATGGAACGAACCTATTCGAACCAGCTGAAAGCGGGAATGAAGGTGAGGGTCAAGGGATGGGCAGAACACGTTCGAAATCTCGGAAACATCCAGTTTCTCACGGTTCGCGACAGGGAGGGGCTAATCCAGGTGACAGCGAAAAAGTCCGATGTCCCCACAGGGGTCTTCGATACCATCTCAGAAATCGGAAAGGAGGATTGTGTCGAGATAGAAGGCAATGTGATAAAATCCAAAATAGCAAAGATTGGTTATGAGATAATACCTTCTTCCGTAAGGGTGCTTGCCGGTGCAGAGAAGCCGCTTCCACTGGATTTCTCGGGAAAGATAGAATCAGGGAAGGGCACGAGATTCGATTACAGATATCTTGACCTGCGGAACCCGGAGGTCCGAAAAATATTTATAACCCGTCACAAGGTTATGGGTCTGTCCCATGAGTTCTTCAGGAATAATGATTTCATTGAAATCCACACACCCGTAATACAGGCTGCGGGTGCGGAAGGCGGATCCACCCTTTTCAAATTTGATTTCTACGGGAAAGAAGCCTTCCTTCGCCAGAGCCCTCAGTTATACAAGCAGATGATGATGGCCTCAGGTCTTGACAAGGTTTACGAGATAGGCCAGGCGTTCCGGGCTGAAAAATTCCACACCAGGCGACATATTTCCGAATTTATGTCCTTGGATTTCGAAATCGCGTGGATAGACAGCGAGGAGGACGTGATGAAAACGCTCGAGAAACTCGTGGTTCATGTTTTGAAGGGTTTGAAAAAAGATGGTTACGACCTGAAAATACCCGAACTTCCATTGAAGAGATTCACCTACGATAAGGTTATTGAGACGCTTGCAAAAACCGGAGTTAAGATAGAGTGGGGGGAGGACATAGAGGATGCGCAGGAAAGGAAGTTCGCCGAGATAATGGGCAAGAAAGGATATGAGGCGTACTTCATAACGAAGTTTCCTTCAAAGATAAAGCCATTCTACATAATGTATGACGGCGAAATATCGAGGGGGGTAGACCTTGATTACAGGGGTCTGGAACTTGCCTCCGGAGGACAGAGGGAACACAGATATGATGTCCTGGTCAAGGTGATAAAAGAAAAGGGACTGAACCCGAAAGACTTCGTATTCTACACGAACGCCTTCCGCTGGGGGATGCCGCCTCATGGAGGGATAGGATTCGGCGTGGACAGGTTTGTGAAGCAGATTCTGGGTTTGACGGACGTTCAGGAAGCTATTCTCTTCCCAAGAACCCCGGAGAAGCTAGTCCCTTAATCGATTGTTCTGATGGGCTGAACGGCAACCCTGTGGTAATAAACGGCAAAATAATTCCTCCTGAGCGAGGTATGAGGCTTGAATTTGTATTTCAGCGGCATGGCCCCTATGGGCAGGAGTGTTTTTTCAGGATCCACAGATATATCGAGCGACGCATTCAGGAGAGGGATGTCGTTCGAAATCAAGGCCGTGTCCCCTCTGTATGTTGCCGCGTTGACTGAATTGAAAAGAATCTCAAAATCAACATTGCTGATACCATAAACTTCCTTAAAATAATCCATTTCGTTCTCCAGGATATCAAGATTCACCAGTTCCTCATCAGGGAAGGAGATTATTCTCTCCTTCAGAATATTTCTTAAGCCCTTTACAGCCGATATGTATGTCTTTATCTTTCTTCTCCTGCCGTGTTTCTTCGAGCCAAGTATGTTTCCAAGAATACTCAGACCTTTGTTTATTTCTTTTATGACCCCCTTCACTGTGCAGACATTTGGATATTCGGCCGCCAACCCTGTCATTTCGCACACGTACCTGAGATCTTCCTGAGGGTTGCCATAGGGAACCATTTTTCTGTTTTCCCCGAACCTTTCCAGAATCTCTTTTTCCCTTTTATTGTATTTGCCTGTCCTCCTACAGACAGACGTATCCAGCATTACCACATCATATTCATTGCATATCCTTTCAAATGATTCTTTCATTCGTAACATAACAATTTTTATTTTAAAATAAAGTTTTTAAACTGCATTCTAAAACACAGAATCATATCCTAGTGTTTGACCTGTCTTTCCTTTCCTTCGCTTTCCTGAGAAGTTTCTCGCCTTCCAAAAAGTATTTTTCTGATTCCTCGAGCTGCGAGGCGTATTCGTCAGGCAAATCAGGATCTTCTCTGATAACCTCTTCCAGGGCATCAAAGTACTCCAGTATCTCGAACCTGGTGAAACCCCTTCCCGCCAAGTTGTATTTGATCATTGTTTCCAGTTCGCCCAGATACCTGTCCAGAAGGTGCATTTTCAGTTCAGGAAATTCTTCGTGCCTCCTCATTTCCCTCTTCATTCTGTCCTTTATTCCGTATTCCTGTTCGGGGGCGATTTCCCCGACCACAGCAGGCCTGGAAATGTGTTCGTAGCCCCTGAAATCCTCGTGGTCTGTTTTTTGGGAAGTAAGAAAAAGCAGCCCTAAACCTGCCGCTGATCCCATAACCCATTTGTATGCGGACTTCATAATGTCTGATTAAGAAGTAAATTTTAAATATATTCAGAAAAGCTTTACCCTGAACTTCCTTCCTGTCCCCCTCTCTATCATTTTCTCGAGCTTCTCCCTTTCCTCAAGAATTTCGGCCTTTGTTGACTCTTTGCTTCTTGAGATGCCTTCGAGGTTTCTTTCGTATTCCCTGATTTCATGGTTCAGATGTTCGATTTCCCTCTTTATTTTTTCCTCTTCGCCCATTGGCGTTTCCTTCTTTTTCCCCCTCTCTCTGATTTCCTCCCTTATCTCCCTGTATTTTTTCTTGAGCTCTGCGATCCGGCCTGATTTTACCTTCTCTGTGAATTCTGTGAACTTCTTGAGCTCGCTTTCCTTGAGGCTGATTTCTTTGTTTTTGACCGCTTCCCCTGTTCTCGAAACTACCTCCCTGAGAATGTCCTCCCCCCTTTCGCTGAGCACGGCCTTCACGGGCGAGTGGATAAGTTTCTCGAAGGCGATCCTCTGCTCCCTGGGCAGGGAAGCCCTGCCGAGCACGTGTTCGTACTTTTTCAAAGGCCTCTTTATGGACGAGAACTCCTCCCTTATCTCATTCTCCAGCCTTTCCTTCTCCTTCATGAGTTCGCCCATTTTCTTCCTTCCCTCAACAAGTTCCCTGTACCTCTCGCTTTCAAGCAGTTTCTTGAGTTCGGCCTCCTTCTTCTTCCTTTCAGCCTCCGTCTTTCCCTTTTTCTCCCTGAGCATGCTCTCTTCCCGCTCAAGGTGGGCGAACTTTTTCTTCATATCCATAATCATGCCCGCCTGCGAGGTGATGCTGCTGACAAAAGAGAGGGGGCTGCCGTTTGAAATCAGGGATTTCATTTCGCCCAGCTCGTTTTCGATATTCTTCAGTATCTTGACAATCTGGGCGGCCTCCTTTTTGAAGTACTTTGAAAGCAGAATCGCCTGTTTGGGAGGGGTATTTCTCATTTTGTCCAGAATGTTGTTCGTTTTCGAACAGAAGTTCTCGAGCTCTTCGAAGTCCGTGCCGCGGACCAGCGGAACCCCGCCGAGCAGTCCGTACACCCGGTTCACGTAGTTGTTCTTGATCATGTTCACTGCCGAATACAGGCGTTCGCCTTCCTCAAATTTTTTCTTCGACAGCTCGCTGTTCATCCTCTTTATCTCGCGAAAATCGGATTTTATTTTCGCATAGAGGTCCTTTGCCTTTTCCTGATCCCTCGAGAGCCTGTCGGAAATGTGTTCGTTAATCCTTTTTTCCAGAGAGCCCATCTCCACTTCCACCGGTTTCTCCCTGCCAGCCGGTTTTGCCTTCTCCTCTTCCTTCGGTTTTTTCAAGAAATCGAAAAATCCCATAGAGTTTTATTCGTGTCGGTGTTTTAAAAGTTTCCCCCAAAAGCACGGATTTCAGACTTATGCGCGCATGATTATGTCGTGGTTTCTTTGGCGGGTTTTTCCGGCGGTCCTTTTATCTTGTAACCCTTCTTTCTCAAATATTCCAGACTTTTGGAACTCAACGGATAACCAATCTCAAAATCAAACACCCCCTCTAATCTATCGAAATAGTAGCCCATGTTTAGGGGAATCCCATCTCTTTTCAGGCATTTTCTTACGTGTTTCAAAACGTCGTTAAGATCCTCTGCTCCCCTCATTCTGTACTGCATACCGACATTTAAGCATATTCTCAAAAAGTTTATAAAGTTATGCAGTGCAGCAGTGCAGCCGCAAACACAAGGGTTTTAAGCA
>Ga0190360_1000561_pt1 | contig 20627 bp, 19 predicted proteins | sample 48721834_MG_FD_161271 | JGI IMG/M metagenome (GOLD analysis project Ga0190360, IMG submission 161271) | Hydrothermal vent microbial mat bacterial communities from Southern Trench, Guaymas Basin, Mexico - 4872-18-3-4_MG | ecosystem: Environmental > Aquatic > Marine > Hydrothermal vents >... | reverse complement strand
TTTTTGCTCTTCTTACCCCCCACCCTACCCTTTTTCTTTTTTATCTCCCCCGCCTCCGCATGGGACCCATAAACCTTTCTATACCTCTCACGGCGGAACTCCTCTCTAATCTCCTCCTCCCTCCTTTTCCGCTGTCGCAAGAGGTAGAAGAAGAACAGCAAAAGGATTAAGCCGCTCGCAAGGAGAATGGTCGAGAAGAGAATTCCTACGAAACTACCCCCCTTACCTTCCTTGATCTCTATGCTCTTTAAGAATACTTGGGGCTCCTCCCCCGGGGTCAAACCTCCCCCCTCGGCGTATATCCTGACAGTATAGACGCCCTCTATGGCGCGCCATCTGAACTTCACGTCCCTCTCCTCACCGGGTTCCATACGGTCTATATGATAGCTCTTCACTTTGCTATTATCTCCTATGTCAAGGTACAAAGTTATATCCTCAGCAGGGTAGGGATAGATATTCTTTATGCGGCAGGTGAAGGTAACCCAGTCCCCCTGTCTGATGGTGGTCTTGTTGGAGGGTTCAACCAGGATGTCCGGCCTGTCGTCGCCGTTCATATCCTCGAAAATGAGCTGAGCCAGTATCAATTTCACTCGGATGGTAAGAACCTGTACTCTCTTCCCGCCAAGGTATGTAGCCTTCAGGGCCATGGTGAAAACACCGGGGGAGGTGCCCGCCGGGGCCTCAACGTAAAGATTTAGGGTGGCTTCCACGTAGGGCGGGACTTTGAGCTCCAGCTCCTTGGGCTTCGATGAGAAACTGTACGACCCCGGACCGAACTGGCTCATGTTGAAGGAGGTAGTATTGAGCACCCTCTCTCCACTACCCTCTCCCCAGACCACACTGTCAATATAAACTGTCCATCCTTCCGGGAAAGATGCCACGTTCACTTCAACCCACTGAGGGCTGTTTCCTAGATTGCTAAGAAGGGTTGGGAGCTGGTTTCCGTGAATATAAAGAGGATAGTATCCCCCCTCCCCCCCTACAAGCCCCGGGCCATACTGAAGTGCAACATTGACCTGTTCCATCACAGTCACGGGAACGGTGACGGTGGTGGTGTTCATCTCTCCGCTGAACTCTATGACAATGAAATATTCACCGGCAACGGTCTTTGTGGGGAGCTGGGCCCTGAGATAAAGGGACATCTTCTCCCCAGGAGAGAGTTTCACAGGGAAGTTTAGGGGATTTAAAGAATTCAGGCACTCCACACTCCACCCCTGAGGAAGAGATAATACAGAGGCAGTAAAGGTGTCCTCAATACTGGCCAGGTTGTTTACTCGTATTGTAAAGTTTATGGCCTCCCCGGGGAAGGTGGATAAGACCCCACCCACATACTCGGCTGTGAACCAGTAGAAAGGCTGAGGGTTTATTTTTATGGGTTGAGAACGGTAGACGGCATCCTTTGAAGGCGCATAAGCAACAACTGAGAAAATCTGGGGCTGGTTCACTGTTGCGTTTTCCGGTATAAAAACTGTCACGTTAAGCTCTTTCCTCTCAAGGGCGGAGAGGTGGAGCTCCTTCTCTGATAGGCGTCCCACCCACAGATCAGCGGCCCCCCTAGACCCTTCAGCTATACCGTCCAAGGAGAGGTTCAGATACATCTCCTCCTGAAGGTTGTTTGTAATGGAGAAGTCCACCACCACAGAGCCCCCCTGGGGGCCGCTTAAGGTTTCCCCGGGGGTAGAAAATGATATGGCTGGCTCCTCACAGAATATTCGAAGCAGGAGGTTCTCAGTGACGCTGTAGGAAAGGGAGGTGACTGAGATTGTCACATTAGCTACTCCCACAGAGGATGGGATGACCAGTATTAAGAAGCTACCAGAGGAGCTGTTTGCTACCGAAAAGGACACCTCCGTCTGCTGATTTTCAAACATGATCCTCCAACCCTGGGGGGTGCCCGAGATGGACGCCACGAACTGCTGTGTGGTGGGAGAGGTGTTTCTCACCTTCAGTAGGAAGCTGGTTTTGGCATCCGGTGAGATAGTGAGCTTGTAATATCCTCCCGTGGAGTTGTAGAAGACTTCGTCAGAGGTTATCTCTACTATGAACTGTTCTGCACCTTCGACCATACCCAGAGGGAGGTGTACTATGAAAAAGGCCACCGCCGTCAGGATGAGAACTTCTCTCCGTGTCAAGATACCACCAGGTGATGAGAAGAGGGATTTTAAAAAAACTTTTCGTGCACCTATGTACTCTCCTTTCCAAGCTTCTCAAGCAGGACCATGTCCTTCACGGCCCTCTCATAGTTGGGGTTCCACCTCAATGCACTTTTCAGGAATCTTCTAGCCTTCTCGGTCATACCGCCGAAGAGAAGCACTTCACCCGCTATGGTCAAGGCCCGGTGGTTTTGCGGGTTCATCTTCAAAACCTCTTTAATTATTCTCAGGGCCTCTGCCCGGAGCCCGAGCTTGTTATACACATCGGCAAGTCTTATCATTATCTTCTCATCGCCCGGTTTAGCATTATTAGCCTTCTGGAAAGCGGATTTCGCCCGGGGGAAATCGCCTCTCAGATAGTATATTCCTCCCAAATGGTACCACACCCAGGGGGATAGTGGCTCCACCTTAACGTACTTGATTAACAGGCTCTCAGCCTCCCTGTCCCTACCTTCCCTGATCAGACTAAGAGCGTTCCGGATAACCTCTCTCTGCCCCATCTCCTCAACAGGTATTCCCTGGTCGAACTCAGAGATTACCTCACTTTTGCCCGCGTCGACCCTATTTGCTCCATTGCGGTACCCCGCCTCCCTAGCCACTCTTCTGCTTACAGCCTTCGGATGTATCTCCTCCTTCAGAGCGTCTAGATCCACCTCACCCCTTTCCTCTTCCGGCAGGCCTATCTCTTCAATTGTGACCACATCCATATCCGACAATTCGGTTTCACCCTCCCCCCCCTCACCCTCTCTATCGAGCTCGCCCTTGAGGCTCTCCAGCGCGTCTTCTATCTTCTCAAATGCTTCCATAAGCTCAGGTTTAAGCAGTCCTTCCAAGTCCCTTGCTATTTTCTCCTTCACCTCTCCAAGGTCCCTCTCCACCGCAGGTTTCAGTTCCTCAACCGCCCTGATGAGGGCTTTGTTTCCGCTCTCCCCTCTCTCCCTAGCCATGGGAACATCTTCTTCGTTGAAAAGCTGTACCGATGAATCTATCCCGTCCATAAGCTCGGCTTCCAGCTCCGCGATCAGTTTGATCTCTCCTTCCGTGAGAACATCCAGTATGCCTGAGTCCCGAAGGTTCTCCTTGATCTTCAAAAGCCCCATCCTCACCGTAGAAAGCTCCTCCTTAGCCCTCTTAATCTCCCTCTCTAGCTTGCGCAGTTCATCCTCGTCAACCTCTTTTCCCATAACGCTGTTAAGAAAAATAAGTTCCTTCGTCTTACGAAGTTTCTCCTCCATTTCTCTGAGCTTTCTTTTCTTTGTCAGGTACATCTGCTCAAGTTCAATGTATTCTTTAACTTCGGGGGAGAACTTAACCCGCCCGACCTTCTCACTGAAGAGGGCACCTAGGCCCTTCCCAAGGCTTTTCCTGTTTCTCATGGAGAATACCACTCTACTTTTAAGAGAGACGAGAAAATAATTGTGTAATATTATTTAAGATTTGTTCCAATAAAAATTAAATTTTTACACCTCCAGCAGTGAGGCACAGCGGGTCAACAATCCACCGATCTAGAAGACATAGCTGCTAGGGGCTCACTGCTATCAGCGGGACCTCAGCAGAAGGCGATTGGAAGTCTAAGTAGAAGAGTTTTACAATATCCCCCTCCACCACAGGCAGATCTACTGAGGGATAGATAGTGATGATATCCCCAGGGGAGAGGGTCGTTGAGAGGTCCACGTCCCTGTAGACAACATCTCCCTCCGAGGCATCTCCGAGATTTATTGATATTAGAAGGGTGGCGTTGTGGTATATCTGAAGCGTATAATTCACATATAGCTCTTCCCTATCCACTTCCTGTACGGTCAGTTTCCACTGCTCTCTTATTGGGGGATTTGCCTCAATGTAGATGGGGGGCAGAAAAGTGACTTCCGGCGGGGTCTCACCCCCACCCCCTTCAAGTACGGTGATTGTGGTAAAGGCCTGATCGGACAGCTCCCCATCGCTCACGGTGAGAATAACTCTGTACTGTCCAGGGTGGGTGTATCTGTGGGTCACGTTGAGCCCCGTAGCGTCTCTGTCGTTAGCAGGGTCCCCGTCGCCATCACTGTCATCGGCATCGCTGAAGTCCCAGATATAGATAAGTGAATCTCCATCGGGATCATAACTCCGGTTGGCACTGAAGAGCACCTCCTCGTTCACGTTGACAACCCTCTTGTCAACGCTTATCTGGGCAAATGGTTTTCTGTTCTGGGGCACCTCAGAGGGGGTTTTCTTTGACTTTTCTTTACCTCCAGTGAATATGAAGTAGGATGCTAGCACGATAATCACTACTACCACGATCGCAAAAACCAATATTTTGCGGCTACGTGAGAACTCCATGCCCGGTCCCCCTGTGCAAAATTCGCTTATTATAAGATGGGAGGGGGTTAAAAAACTTCCGATATCGGAAGGCTTCAGCTCCAAAACTGTCTGTTCCTTGCGTAGGTGATCTCCGCTTTTCTTATAGCCTTCAGGAGCTCTTCTCTGTTTTCGTGGGGAAAGGAAAGGATTCTAGCCGCCTCAGTGGGACCCACCCCCCTCCCAGCCAAGACCAATAAGGCATCTCTCCCATGTGCCATAACTAGATCAGCTGACAGGCTGAGCCTCTTGCGGTCGGATCTGCTTAAAGATGCGAAATCGCGTCTTTGGAGGTGCTTCTCCATTCTCTCGTAGTCCATGGGATGGAGTGCGGCAACTCTACGAGAGGAGCAGACCGGGCACTGAAGAGGGGCTCCCCCTCCCGCCGAGGCCCTCCACCTCCTCTGGCATGCGAGACACACCATGGTGAGAGGGGTCACCTCAAGCCTCTTCTCTATGATGGCAAGTATAGTCCTTTCATCCGCTCCGGAGTAGAGGAGCTCCCTTCTGGCGTCCCGGTAGGAAAGCCCTATTGGAGAGCTTCTCTGAAGATGAACCTCGATCTCCCCTCGTTCAATCCTTTTGAGGAATCGTGTGGTATTCCTTATGTCCATTCTCTCCTGGAGAATACGCTCTATGGCCTCCCTGTAGGCTATGGTCCCCTCTAGCCGCTCTATGAGCCTATTCATGTTCAAATCCTTCAAAGAGACCTCCCTCTCAACAATCCCAATCTTTTTCGCCACATGTAGTATCTGCCATCTAAAGAGCATACTTGAAGAGAGATATTTTGTGAGCTTATGCCTTAAATTGGATGGGGCCACCCCCAAAAGTATCCTCACAACGTCCTTACCCCTTATTCTGAAAGCCGAGCGGAGGACTATTCTATAAGGGTCAACCTCCACCATCACCCCCCCAATTCCGTCCTCCTGAAGCTTCCCTGCCACTATCTTTGAGAGGGCCTCAGCAACCTCTGTGCCCACACAGGCGTTGATTATAACCTCCTCGTTTCCCTCCTCTACTGTGACCCTCCTATGGGTGGGTACAACGAGACCCTCCTCAACCTGCTTTCTCACTATCTCAAACGGAGCCTTCAAAACCCCCTCCTCAACGCCCCACTTCCTGCTCACCTCATCTAGACTGCTGGTCCCTCTCGCGACTCCCTCCAAATCCTCCCTCAATCTTCCAACATCTTGAGCAACGTGAAAATCGACGGGGATATCCTCTCCAACCCAGTTGGGTATCTCTCCGCTTCCCGCCACGGGTGATATCAAAATGGAGTCCTCCTCCACAGAAACTACCTCCCATACCCTTCCGTAGAGGATAAACCGCGCCCCGGGGGCTATGAAAGATGCAACAAACTTCTCATCCAACTGGCCCACAAGTCTTCCGGAGGAGAGGTCCTTTAGTTTGTACGACCTCTCGTCGGGTATCATTGATATGTTGGAATAGAAGTACGTACGGGTTCTTCGAGTGCTCCTTATAGTCCCCCCGGTAGGATCGTAGGAAAGTATTCTTAAAGATTTCAGGAACTCGATAACCTCCATCAGCTCTTTGAACCGGAGTTTTCTAAATGGCCGTGATCTTCGAAGAAGCGCGTAGAGCCTTCCCACATCAAGGCTCTTCTCTGAGAGAACCATCGCAAGTATCTGATTGACAAGCACTATAATGGGTTTCTCGCGGGGCCTCTTCTCCTCGAGAAGACCTTCTTCGGTGCGCTTGATGAGGGCCACAGACTCAAGGATGTCGTCAAAGGAGAATGCTATGATCTCCCCCCTGCTGACCCCCCGTAGGGAATGCCCAGAGCGCCCCACCCTTTGAATAAGCCTCTCAACCCTCCGGGGAGAGGATATCTGATAGACCCTATCCACATCGCCTATATCTATCCCCAGCTCCATGGAGGAGGTACAGATGAGCGCTTTGAGCTCACCTCTTTTGAAGCTCTCCTCCACTTTCGTCCTGATATCCCTCGAAAGACTTCCGTGATGAACCTCAACGGGGAAGTCGGGATACACGTTGTGGAACCAGGAGCCAAAGGCTTCGGAGGAGTCCCTTGTGTTCGTGAAGATGAGCACCTTCCTGACCTCCTGCGCCCCCTCTTTTATATATTTTAAAGCATCCAGCGCCCGGGGTGGAATCCTGTGCCTGACGGAGAGGTCCCTATCATCTTCCCTCTCCCGAGCGGGATAAATTCTAAGCTCCTGTCTCTTTGGGGTGTTATCCGCTATGATCACAGGCATCTCTCGCTCGCCAACAAGGAATCTAGCAACCTCCTTCGGGTTCTCCACAGTTGCAGATAGTCCTATTCTCTGCACCGGACCGCTCAGCTCCTCAAGCCTTTCAAGTGCCACTGCGAGTTGTACCCCCCTATCCTCTCCATATAACTCGTGTATCTCATCCACTACAACGCTTCTCACGCTTCTCAGATGCTCCTTCAATCGTTTGCCGGAAAATAGAATCTGCAGGGTTTCAGGGGTGGTGATGAGCATTTCGGGGGGGTGTATGGACTGACGGGTCCTCTCGCTTTGGGGGGTGTCGGAGTGCCTAACCGAGACGGTTATTCCCATTTTGGCGCACCACTCTTCAACTCTTCTCAGAAGGTCTCTATTAAGTGCCCTCAAGGGGGCAATATAGAGTATGCCGAAACCTCTCAATGGAGACTTTTTTTTATCCTTAAGGTGCCTCAAGAAAAGGGGGATCAGTGCCGCCTCGGTCTTTCCAGACCCAGTTGGAGCTATGATAAGGGCGCTCCTGCCGGAGTATATTGGTTCAAGAGCCTTCCTCTGCAAGGAAGTGAGCATCTCTATGCCCTTGAGCCTCATGATCTCTGTCAGACCGTCCTTCACAAAGACCTCACTGCCGGGTGCTATAAAAAACCTATTGGAGTTTTTTAGAAAAAAGGTTATATTCCCCTCTCTGTTACCTTGGTAGACTTTTTTCGGTGGGGTCCAAATGACGGACAGGTTGGATTATTTGAGAGACCTTGAGAAGGTAATTCCAGAGCTTGAGGAGAAGGCCCTCCGGGCTAGGAAATGGATCCTGAAGATGACAACAGAGGCTGGCTCAGGCCACCCTGGCGGGTCTCTCTCCGTGGTTGACGTTCTTGTAGCTCTTTACTTCAGGGTCATGAGGCATAATCCACTGAACCCCAGATGGGAAAACAGGGATAGACTGGTTCTGAGCAAAGGACACGCTGCTCCGGCCCTTTACGCAGTTCTTGCTATGTCAGGCTACTTCCCCGAGGAGGAGCTTCTTACGCTCCGAAAGCTGGGTTCACGCCTTCAAGGGCATCCCAGCATGCTCTCAACCCCCGGAGTTGACATGTCCACGGGTTCACTCGGTCAGGGTTTGTCCGTAGGGATCGGTATGGCCCTGGCAGGAAAACTTGACAGAAGGGACTACAGGGTATACGTCGTCCTGGGAGATGGGGAATGTCAGGAGGGGCAGGTATGGGAGGCTGCAATGTTCGCGGGACATCATCGCATAGAGAACCTCTGTGCGGTGGTAGACAAGAACAAACTCCAGCTGGACGGAGCCACAGACAGGATAGTCTCCATAGATCCCATAGGCTCCAAATTTGAGGCCTTCGGCTGGAACACCATTCAGATAAACGGTCACGATTTCAGACAGATCCTTATAGCTTTCAGAGAAGCTGAGAAGGTGAAGGACAAGCCCACCGTCATCATATCTAATACCATCAAGGGGAAAGGCGTCTCCTTCATGGAAGGTGTTGTGAAATACCATGGAAAACCCCTCACCAGAGAGGAGCTGAAAATGGCCCTTGAAGAACTGGGGGGTGATATTCAATGAAATGGAAATACTCCAACATGAGGGACGCCTTTGGTAAGACCCTTGTGGAACTTGGCAGAAGATTTCCCCAAATCGTGGTTCTTAACGCGGACCTCTCTTCCTCCACCAGAACACACTATTTTGAAAAGGAGTTCCCTGAGAGGTTCTGGAATGTGGGTGTGGCTGAACAGAACATGATGGGCATCGCCGCTGGACTGGCCACAACCGGGAAGATAGTCTTCGCATCAACCTTCGCCATGTTCGCTACAGGGAGAGCCTACGACCAGATAAGACAATCCATTGCCTACCCTCGGCTGAACGTAAAGATAGTTGCATCACATGCTGGAATCACCGTCGGCGGCGATGGAGCGTCCCATCAAATGCATGAGGACATAGCGCTTATGAGAGTTCTCCCCCATATGACCGTGATCGTCCCCGCGGACTTTTTCGAAACCCGGAGTGTGATATCGAAGATCGTGGAGATGGGGGGGCCAGCATATGTAAGAATGGCCCGAACAGACACTCCCGAGATTTACAATGAGAACTATGAGTTCAAGATAGGCGTAGGTGACCTTCTGAAGGAGGGGGATGATGTGACCATAATAGCGATGGGGCTTATGCTCTCCAAAGCCATTGAAGCTGCAGAGACCCTTGGAAGGGAGGGGGTGTCTTGCAGAGTTATAAACATGTCCACGGTCAAGCCTATCGATGAAAAAGCTATTGAAAAGGCCGCTAGAGAGACCGGTGCAATAGTCACAGCAGAGGAGCATAATGTTCTCATGGGTATGGGATCCGCTGTCGTTGAGGTCGTAGCAGAGAAGTACCCTGTACCCGTCAGAAGGATTGGTATTCCTGATGTGTTCGGCGAATCGGGGGAGAGCGAAGAGCTCATGGAGGCTTATGGACTAACTACTGAGAACATTGTTCAACAGGTGAAAGCCATCCTCGCAAATAGGTAAAGACAGGGGTCCTCACAAAAAAATTCGTCTTACTTTTTCTCCCCTTCTTTAGCCTCCACTTTAGCTTTCTTCACGTATTCTTCAGTGGCGCCTATCACAAGAGACTTTCCGTACTTTTCATAGTCTGCCAGCTCAAACTCCTTACTCATCGAGAGGCACTTCTTCGGGCAGATATCATTGCACTGAGAACAGAAGGTGCAGCGAGAGATATATATTTTTATTTTTTTGACTTCTGGGACAAATTCAATGGCTTTCGATGGACAGACCTTTATGCACAACTGACAGCCGATACAGTCGTCGATGTTATAGGCTATTCTGCCCCGGTAGTCCTCAGGCACTGCTACCGGCGGTGCCAGTTTAAGCTGTCCCTTCTGGACCAACTTGACAGCCTCGGTCAGGGTGATTTTGGGCTTGTATTTCACCGGATAAGGATTGGTGAAAGGCCTTTTGAACATCTGCTTCAGAACCTCTTTTGCCACTGGAAACATCTTTTATCCCTCCTTAGAGCACCTGGAGATCTAGAAGGAGCAGAAAGACCCCAACTAAGGCCACAGCCCCGAACCTCTTCCAGTACACGTCGGTGATCTGATCTATCTTTATCCTAGAGAACCCCGTTCTCGGGAAAGTTACTGCAGCTACAAGAAGGACTATTAGTTTGAACATGTAGAAGAGGAAGTCAATCACCCATCCAAAATATTTGTGGATGTCCACATCTAATGTCCTCTCCAAAGTTGGAGTGAGGCCCCATGGGAAGAAAAGGGCTATAACAAAGGTTCCAAGAGCCACTATCTTCACTGCGTCAGCAAGCATAAACATGGCCAGGTTTCTGCCGGAGTACTCTGCCAGAAGCCCTCCGCAAATCTCGGTCTCAGCTTCAGGCGCATCGAATGGGATCTTTGACATCTCCCCGGGGAGCACTGAGAGGATTGTTATAAGAAGAAGTATCGCCCCTATTGCGCCCACGGCGCCCACATGCTCCCAGACGGGGAAACTCATTATGACGGGGAAGGTGAAGGCAGAGGAGCCGAATCCGAGGCTAGACATTTTCCAGGCCACCGCCACCACAACCGAGGCCAGAGGTAGCTCATAGGACATCATAAGCACCATCTCCCTTTGGGCACCTACGGTTGCGTAAGGGGAACCAGAGGCAAAACCCCCGGCCACCATTGCCAGAGAGGGGATTATGAGAAGATACAGCACCAGTATCAGATCCCCCCCCTCTGCTAGAAGGGGGGAGAAGGGTCCTAAGGGGAGATATACCATGACAGCTATGGCGGCGGCAAAGGCAAGAATAGGGGCATTATTATATATGCTTCGAACGGCGTTTTCAGGAATGATCGTCTGCTTGTGGAGAAGTTTCTTAATGTCTCTAAAGGGCTGTATTACCGGGGGCCCTATCCTCATCTGCATCCTTGCGTGAACCTTCCTGTCAATGCCTTTGAGAATAAGCCCAAAGACCACTGCGAATATCCCAACGGCCAGGGTTCCAAGGGTAGCCCTCAGAAGGATCTCAACCTCATAGGGGAGGCTCATCATTTATTTCACCCTCCTTCTTATTTCTTTAGTTTTCCTCCAGCCCATCTCCCTCATCTGCTGGAGGGTCATCACCTTGCTCTCTCCAGTCCTCTCATCCACCACCGTCATCCTGTCAGCACAGGAAAGGCAGGGGTCTATGGAAGCTATGACAATAGGAATATCCGCTATCTGTGCACCTTTCATCATTGGAATCCAGGAGGCATAATTGTTGTATGTGGGAGCCCTGACTTTCCACACAACTGGCTGTTCTCTCTTGTTCAGCATAGAGTAGTGGAATACCTCTCCTCTGGGTGCCTCGTGTCTTCCGATCCCCTCGCCAACAGCTCTCTTAAGCTGATTTAACACCACAACCAGATTCTGCTGATATGTGATGGGGCCGGGAGTGGTTTCCAAAAGGTCACAGAGGTCCTCTAGTATGTGTACCGACTGGAGCACTTCAAAGATTCTGACCACTATCCTGTCATAGACATCTCCCTTTGTCTCTTCATGTGTAAATTCGTCGGGTAGAATTGGGTAGATTTCAAGATCCGCATAAGCGGAATAGGGTTTGTCGTACCTTACATCCTTCGGCACGCCAGAGCCTCTGGCAGTTGGGCCTACCGCCACCTGCCTCTCAGCTTCCTCCCTTGTCAGGATGCCTATATCCCGGGTTCTCATCTTCACTGTGGTGTCCTCTACGAAGACCTCCACCAGTTTGTCGAACACCTCTCTGTAATATTTTGCAGATGCCCTGATCTGCCGAATTCCCTTCTCATCTATATCCCTCCTCACCCCACCTATCGTGTACATCGCATAGCTCACCCTGTTGCCCGTTATGGTCTCCAGGACGTCCAGAACGTTCTCCCTTATCATCCATGTCCAGTGTAGCAGGGTGTCAAATCCTATTTCGTGGGCGGCCACCCCTGCCCAGAGTATGTGCGAGTGAATCCTCTCGAGCTCCGCGATGATAGCTCTAATGATCTCTGCTCTCTCCGGCGGTGTTATATCAGCTGCATGCTCCATGGACTGTACATAGGCATAGGGGTGGGATGTAGAGCATATCCCGCAGATCCTCTCTGCTATATAGATCGCCTGAATGGGATTGCAGCGGTGGGTCACTACGTACTCAAGGCCTCTATGGCTGTATCCCAGGTCGAGATCCACTTTGATTACCCTCTCACCGTCCACTGTGAGGATGAAAGACTCTATTTCTTTTAAGGCTGGGTGAATGGGACCGATGGGTACGGTAAATGTTTTCTCTGCCATCTACAATCCCTCCTTTGAGAGGTCCCTAACAACCTCTTTTTCCACCTCAGGGTCGTTATCGTTTCTCCAGGGATAGTAACCTTCCGGGAGCTCATCGGAGGTAAACACTCTTCTGGGGTCGGGTATGTTCCGCACCTTAATCCCAAGCATCTCCTGTTTCTCCCTCTCTGTGATCAGAGCCCCGGGGATGACATCGGTAATCGTATCTATAACGGGATCATTCTTCGGAAGTGATACCTTCACGTTTACCGAGATTTCCCTGCCTCTTATACCGTAGAAGAGAGAAAAGTGATATATCAGTTCAATCTCCTCGCCAGCATCCCTTCCACTAGCCACTGCGAGATGTGAGGGCTGAATCTCATTCATCCATTTGACAAGGTCATGAAATCTCTCTCTTGAAATCTTCAGCCAGATCTCTTTATACTCCTTTTTCCTCTTCACCCCGGCGGTGAAGGTCTTGACCTCCCCCTCCACTTCATCACCAAAGTTCTCCTTGATCTTCCTCCATAGCTCATCGCCGTCCACTGCTATTACTTTCTTCCCGTTGTATGCATAGGTCACATCGTCATCCTTGTAAGGTGACGGACCCATTCCCACTCTCCTTTTTACCATCACTTCACCCCCCTCAATTCCTCCAGTTTTAGCCATGCTTTCACAACACCCCAGATTATAGCCTCAGGTCTGGGCGGACAACCCGGAACGTAAACCTTGATCGCATCTGGAGGAAGCACCTTATCAACAGGACCCACCGTGTGATAGGAGGGTGTGAAGGCAGCGCCTGTTGAGCCACAGTGTCCCACGATAATGGCCACCTTCGGATCAGGTGCCTGCTCCCAGGTCCGCCTTACAAAGTCCTTCATCTTTCTGGTTACCGCACCCGTGAATAGAATTACATCAGCGTGCCTTGGTGAACCAACGAGCTTTATGCCGAATCTTTCAACGTCGTATCGAGGAGTAAGGGCGGCGACAATCTCAATGTCACAGCCGTTACATGAACCCGTGGGACAGTGGAAAACCCATATAGAGTTCTCCACCGCTTCAATAGCCCTGGCTAGATCCTGGCCCATCAGATAACACCTCCTCTAAATGATAAAGTGGTCAGTACGATCAATATCAGGGCAGTCACCAGTATGTACCAGCTTACGTAGTCGTTCACTATTCCTGTGTGCGTACGGCGCAATGGTCTGTAATATCTGGAGAGTGATGAGAGAAAGCCCCAGTAGATATTTGAAGCCCTCACGTGGCTCGCGGATTTTGAACTCTCCTTCCAGCCGGAAATGAAGGGTTTGACCTGTTCGGTGCCTTTGTTGTACGCCGGGTTTCCCATGGAATAGATGAGTTTGGCGAAGAAGAATGCAACCACCAAGACAATTACCCCGATAATAGCGTTCCAGTTTCCTGAGCTTGTCAGCAGTGTGCCATAAAAGCTACCTTCTATGGCTCCCCCGGATACGGCTGTGTGTGCTCCCGGGGGCGCAGCACCCATGACTGCGGAAATATATCCAGCCTGGTCTACCAGGGCAATTGCTGCAGGTTCAACAAGGTATTTGACCACAAGGTGGGGCACCAAGCCGAAGGCTATTATAATCCCAGAGAGCACACCCATCCCAACCCTCATGGAGGTCGGAACCTCTTTCACCTTTCTGTATTTGGGTAAGTCTGGGCCTAAAAATGCGGAGTGAAACACCTTCACGAAAGATGCCAGTGTGAGTATGGATACAAGCATGGCGATTATCGCGAGATAGGGGTTGAACTCGTATACGCTCTCATATATGAGAAGCTTTGACGCGTAGCCATTAAACGGCGGGATGCCTGCAATGGCTAGAGCTCCAATCATAAAGCAAATGGTTGTAACAGGCATTCTCCTGGCAAGACCTCCCATCTTGTTTAGGTCTCTAGTTCCTGTGGCATAGAAGAGCGCACCAGCGGTCAAGAAGAGGAGCCCTTTGTACATTGCATTGTTTATTATGTGGAATATCCCACCTTCCATGGCTTTGATACCATATGTATTTATTGCTGCTGTTCCCAAAGTGGCCATCCCAACACCCACGCCAAGCATCATATAGCCCGTCTGCGATATGGCGTGATATGCCATAAGTCTCTTCACATCGTGCTGAGGTATGGCCATGGTGACTCCTATAAACATGGAAAGAAGCCCAATTATTATAATGATCCACCCCACAGTGCGGACATCAACGCTAATGCTGTAGAGGGTGAAGGTTGTCCTGAAGAGGGCGTAAAGGTATGTCAAAGAGGCAGTTTTTAGCATGATAGTGATGGGTGCAGGTGCAACGGCATAGGCGTCCGGTGTCCAGAAATGCATAGGGACTCCGCCCGCCTTCATGGCAAAGACGCCTATAAGTATTGCAAGAGCAATCATGTTCAGTCTGGTCATGCCCGTGAATGAGATATAAGATGCTATAGCGGCGATGTTAAGGACCCCGTACTGGATATAGTATATACCCACTGCAAAGAGAAGGAAGAGGCCTCCCAAGGTGCTAATGACCATGTACTTAAAGGCGGCCTCACCGCTCTCCCACCTCTTTGTCCTGAAGGCCACAAGTGCGCATGAGGCGATGGAGAGAATCTCAAAGAAGACAAAGAGATTGAAAATGTCGCCGGTGAATACAAGGCCCAACATGCCGGCCAGCATCAGCATCATTGCAGAGGAGTACTTTTCGATACCGCTGTGCTTCTTGATAAATGCCAGCGAATAGATTGATGCCCCCATTGCAACGGTGGCTACAGTAAGTCCCATGAAAGAGGACATGGCGTCCACTTCAAACATTATTCTTACAGGAACGCCAGTACCCGGCGGGATTGATGTAGTTGCACCCTTCTGACCGAAGACATAGATGATTGTTCCTCGGTCCCAGACCGAATAGACTAAATACACCACGAGGGCTTCAACGATTACTGCGACAGCCGTAGCAATCCCGTGTGAGAGTCTATCATTTTTCTTCAAAAACGGGAGCACGAATGCTATAAAAAGGGGTATCAGAACTGCAAGAGGTGCCAGCAACGTCTGGAACTCTTCGGTGGTGATCACTCTCTCAACCCCCTTATCTTTCTGGAATCCACAGTTCCGTAATGGCGATATATGAGCACTACAAAGGACAGGAGAAGGGCTGTGGTAGCCAGTCCTATCACAATAGCAGTCAGAGTGAGCGCCTGTGGAGTGGGCAGGACCATGCTCTCCCCTTCAGGAGCCGAGGTGTAAATTGGTGCTATTCCTCCCTTTATATATCCCCCCGCTATGAGGAAGAGATTTACAGCACTCTCTATAATAGATATTCCCATAACTATTTTAATCAGGTTCGTCTTGAAAAGCACCGCATAGAGGCCTATCGCGATGAACAGGGCAACCATCAGGAAGGGTAGATTCTCAATCATTTCACCTCACCTCCCCTTGAGCTTTTGACCTCTTTTGGTAGTCCTCCGGCCATGTTAAACACTATAAGAGATAGACCTGCTAGAACCTCAAGCCCTACAAAGAGCGACATCCATGGAAGCGTTCCTGCGGTATTCAGATACCCGGGATTCACACCGGTGGGGGGCACCTCGGAGAATATTCCCAGAGAATTATCGAGAAGGAAATTGCCAAATACCACGTTCATAGCTGATGCGATGCCTGCAATCGCCAGAAGTATGAATCCCAGAAGGCCCAGGCTCTCCATGGAGGAAAGAGTCCCCTTTTTCAACCCCTTTCCTATTCTATCAGCACCGTATGCGATCAGAAGTAAGGCAACAGCACTTGCCATAATGGCCCCCCCCTGAAAACCACCACCAGGGGTCAGATGTCCATGAAGGACTACATAGAAACCGAAGATGAGGGCAAAAGCGAAAACAGCATTGGAAAAAACCCTAACTATCTTGGTCATGGGCCCTTCCAAATTCATTTTTTCAACCTCCTGTAAACTATGAAGACCCCGCTCACTGCCGCGAAGAGCACTGTGGCCTCTCCAAGAGTATCAAAACCCCTGTAGTCAAATACAACGCTTGTAACGATATTATTTGCCCCAGTCTCGCTCTGCCCATGGTTCAGGAAGTACTGGTCCATAGAATCGAAAACGGGTTCGCCGAAGTCCCTCAAACCCACTGCGACGGAGAAGAGAAATGCCACAAAAACCACATAAGCCACAAAAACTATCGTTTTATTCATTTAGCTCATCCTCCCTCCTCACTGTTTGTTTAATCGTCAACGTATAAATTGCCGTGGTCAATCCCGCTCCTATGGCCGCCTCCGCTATGGCCACATCTGGAGCCTGAAGGAGGTAAAACTCCAGGGAAAGAAGAAGAGAGAATATCGCTAGAGCCACGATAGACCACATCAGATCCTTCGAGAAAACCGTATAGAGGGCTGCGAAGGTCATCACAATGAATATGAAGATCTGGATGAGCGTAAACCAGTCGATGCTCTCAATGTTCATACCCTCACCTCCCTGAGTAATCCCAAGGTCTCATCCTCTTCAAGCTGATCGATCACCGCCGCTTTAGGAGGAATGCCTGATTTATGAGCAGCCCTAGCTATCGCGTGTGCCCCTGTGGGATTGGTAAGTAGAAGCGCGAAGAGCGCGAAGATAGCGTGGAAAGACATATTCCCAAATGCGTCACTTCCGTAATACCATTGGCCAAAACCGTAGAGGGCCACAGCAATGGTAGCGAAAATGCTCCCGAAGGTGGTACATTTCGTGGCCGCGTGGAGCCTCGAATAGACATCTGGAAAACGGTGGAGCCCTATAACGCCAAGCGTATTGAATATCAGGGAGATTACCACACAGGCTATAATCAACGGCTCAATCACTTTCCCACCCCCATCTTTGACTCCATATATCTCGCAATGTACAGGGTAGTGATGAAGCTCAGAAGAGCATATACTATAGCTATGTCTACATATATTGTTTGTTTGAAAGCCACTGCCAGCGTCACCATGGCAGCCACAACAAGAGTGTTTATGGTGTCCAACGAGACCACCCTGTCAGGGAGGGTGGGCCCCAATACTGCCCTCAATGATGCCAGTAATATCAGAAAGCCGGCATAGGCGCTGACAACGAGAAACAGAAGGGGGAAATCCACGTTCATTCTGCAAACCTCCTTACCCATATAGGAAACCTTCCGCTTACAAGCTCTGGCCTGCACCTCTTCTTCTTTTTACACTCTTTCAAAATATCATCTTTCACCGTCAGTACGTGTACGTAAAGCTCGTTAGTCTTCTCGTTAACGTCAACGCTCAGAGTCCCCGGGGTGAGGGTAATTGAATTGGCAAGGACCGCGAGAGCAAGGTCGGATTTGTATCCGGGGTTGATCTTGACTATTCCAGGGTTTATCTTTCCAGTTATAACCCTGTATGCCACATCCAGATTGGCCTTGAGCATCTGCCAGAAAAGGATAGGCAGGTAGGCTATGGCATAAGCCCACCTCACAGGAGAGGTGAGCGAAGGCCTTCTCTTTATCGCAGGCATAATGCTTCCTATGAATATCGAGACCAGAAGCGCCCCTATTACACCGGCAATGATCTCCTCAACTGCCCAAAAGTACTTGGGGTCGCTCCCTATGGATAGAAACAGGTATGTCAGAAACGCCCCTATGAATCCGGGAACAGAGATTCTCACACTTCCACCTCCGGGGACCCTGCGAGCTCGGATTTAGAGAATGGGTCAACCCGGGGGAGGGAATAAAGAGTAATAATATAACCTTTATCCTGTAAGACTAAAGTTTTGTCAATCCTCGTCAAAACTTTAAATGACACATGTTTAAAGAAGATGGTCATTTCTCGATTAAAAGGAGGGTGCTTCCTGCTTTTACTTTATTTACATCCCTTCCTTCCAGCGTCCACCCCTTCACAACTTCAAAATAATCCTCCGGGACGGTCACATCCTCTCCTTTAACCGGCACCTTTATGAAGCCCTTCGCTAAATACTCGCGCTGCTCCCTCCATCTCCCCTCTTTCACAAAACGGGTTATCTCGGAGGTCTTTTCTTTGTAAACAGGTCCCAAAAGGTTGAATTTTAACTTTATGTCTAAAATGGTCTCTTTCAGGTCCTCAATTCTCGCAGCTCTCACCTGCCTAGCCCTTACCGCCTCCTTAAAGTCCCTCATCTCCTCAGCGTTTAACGAAATATCCCCCGCTATAGAAACAGCCGTTATCTCCTCACCAAGGGGGATCCTTTCGGTGTTCTTCCATCTGCGCACTGCCGATATCATCTCAAAGATCTTCTCTCCCTTATCAGTAGCCACGGGGTCTTCTAGAATTGGTGTGGGCCATAGGGTAAGATGGATGCTCTTTACCTCCTCCAAACTTCTAAAGCATCTCTGGTAAATCTCCTCTGTGATATGAGGCATAAAGGGCGCAAAGATCTTCATCAGACCAAAGGTAACATTATATAGCGTGTAAATAACAGCAGGGTCTTTCTCCGAATAAATCCGGTACTTCACGGCTTCAAGATAGTTGTCCGCAAGTGTGTGCCAGAGGAAATCAGAGGCCGCCCTGACAACCTTGTCAAATTCATATCTATCCGCACTCTCCGTAGCCGTCTTTACCATTCTGCTGTAGTGCGTCAGAAGCCATTTATCTATTGTGTGGAGGGGGATATCTTCAGGGCTCTTTCGAACGAGTTCCATCAATGTGCGAGAAGCAATGCCTTCATAGCACCTCGCTACGAGCCTCATAATGTTCCACATCTTTATGATGATCTGTTTTCCTCTTTTTACATCCTTAAGCCTGAAGGGCGAATCCTTTCCCAGCGTACACATAGCAGCAAAGTACCTTATAGGGTCTGTACCGTATTCTTCTTTAATCTCCAGGGGATCTATAACATTCCCTTTAGAGGTGTGCATGGGGGTTCCATCAGGAGCAAGTATGAATCCCCCCATCATGATTTCTTCCCAGGGTTTTTTGCCTGTAAGAAGGTAAGAGCGCAGCATGGTGTAAAAAGCCCACGTTCTTATGATGTCGTGAGATTGAGGCCTCAAGGACATGGGGAACAGCCTTTTATGCATTCCCTCATCTCTCCCCCAGAAGGTATTGTAAAGTGGGGTTATGGAAGAGTCCATCCAAGTGTCAAAGACCTCCTCGGACCCCTTCAAAGTCCCGCCGCATTTGGGGCATTTCTCAACGGGTGGGGGTGTCACCGTTGGGTCTATATAGCACTGCTCTTCTTCGGCGGGGAGAATATAACCACAGTTCTCACACTCCCACACAGGGATGGGAGTGGCGAAATATCTCTGTCTGGAGATAACCCAGTCCCAGCTCAGGGAGTTAACCCAATCAACCAGTCTTGTCTTCATAAATTCCGGGTACCATTTGATCTCATCCGCCATTCTCAATATGGCCTCCCGGTGTTCGAGGGTCTTCAGGAACCATTGCTTTTTGTGGATGAACTCAATAGGTGTCCCGCATCTCCAGCAGACCCCAATGTTCTGCTCTATCTCCTCCTGCTTCAGAAGAAGATCTCTTTCTTTGAGAATCTGGATTATCCTCTCCCGGGCCTCTTTTATGGTAAGTCCGCTTAAAGGACCGGTAATCTCGGTCATCCTGCCTTCTTCATTTATTCCCTTCTCAAGCTTTAGTCCGTACTTAAATACCCACTGGAGGTCATCTTTATCGCCAATGGTGCATATCATCACCACCCCAGTTCCAAAATCAGGATCAACCTTCTCATCAGCCACTATGGGAATCTCCCTCCCGTAAATTGGTGTTACTGCTTTCTTCCCAACAAGTGTAGATGCTCTCTCGTCCGAAGGGTTAACGGCTACGAGCTGACATGTGGCCAACAGTTCGGGTCGGGTAGTAGCTATAATGAGGGGCTCTCCCGTCTCCTTAACTCTGAACTTGATGTAGTTCAGGTTCGTTAGATTTTTTTTATACTCCACTTCAGCATCGTACAGGGCGGTGCCACATCTGGGACACCAGTTAACCGGATAGTCCCCCTTATAGATCTCTCCTCTTTTGAAGAGCTTAATGAATGATATCTGGGTCAGCCGCCGATAGTCGGGAGAATCTGTCTGATAGTATATAGAAGGATCCATAGACTCTCCCAGAACTTTGAACTGCCTTTTCATTTCCTCCATGTTTTCCTCAGCGAAGTCCTCGCAGAGTTTTATAAATTTATGTCTGTCATGCTCCCTCATCCTTATTCCATACTTCTTCTCCACATTAACTTCAATAGGCATGCCGTTTACGTCGAAGCAGAGTGGGAAGAAGACGTTATACCCCCTCATTCTTTTGTACCTAGCCACAAAGTCTATGTGGGTGTAATGAACAGCATGCCCTGCATGGAGTCTGCCGGAGGCATATCTGGGGGGATTGTCAATGGAGAATACTGGCCTCTCACTTTTCGGGTCAAAACGGTAAATCTCCTCCCTCTCCCACCAGTCCTGCCACTTCTTTTCAATGGCATGAATGTCCAGGTTATCGCTTCCATTGGCCATATTCATCGTACCCCGGGGGCGGTAAAGATATCGCTTTTAAAAAAATTTCCCTGTAATTGCTGTGTTGCATAAATCGGAATTTTTATATGAAGGGTGTGGCATAGGTGCATCTTAGATAATGGTATGGATGGGATGCACCATGCCACGGGGATGGGATAAGAAATACAGACATAAAAGGAATTGG
>Ga0190360_1000560_pt1 | contig 20645 bp, 26 predicted proteins | sample 48721834_MG_FD_161271 | JGI IMG/M metagenome (GOLD analysis project Ga0190360, IMG submission 161271) | Hydrothermal vent microbial mat bacterial communities from Southern Trench, Guaymas Basin, Mexico - 4872-18-3-4_MG | ecosystem: Environmental > Aquatic > Marine > Hydrothermal vents >... | reverse complement strand
GGAAGAACCGATGAGAGCCGGATAATAATCATTTCCACCAGTTACAGAAGGTTTGCTACTATAAGCAGATGTCCACCATTGTAAAGTATTACTTACTGCGACTGGGTCGGCTACTCCATTAGTTAAGATATGAAGTCCCGAATCTGTCACTATTCCCTTTACATTGCCAGACCCCAAAGTTTTTTTCCCATAAAAAGTTACCTCATCAACATCACCATTGGATGAAACAGTTGGGTTTAATTTCACCCCATAAATATCATCTGAGGGAATGAAAATAGATGAACCTCCGGCAGATGTATAACCAAATGTGGGGTCAACTATAACTGGATATTTCGCTTTCGACAACCAAGCAGAATCTATTGTGATGGTCATTGTTCCGTTCATTATGTTCAATTCACCCCAAACTGAATTGTTGTTCGCATCTGTTATTTTTGGCCTGTATATGTGAAATGCCTTGCCTGTTTTGTATTCATTGTTTCTTTTGGTTTCGTGGTATACGGCATAACTTCCAACCACATCTATTGGTCTATGAGAATTACCACAATCAGTAGCATTGCAAGTAGCATTAGGTTCTTTCAGTCCATATTCTAAATAAAGCGGTGGTTGATAGTAAAATTCCAAATCAGTAGAATTAATATTGAATATGAGTTTATTGGTTTTGGGTTTCTGTTTTAAAATTACTTCAAATTCAAATCCATTGCTCACATTATATAAATTTACAATTTTATCTCCATAATCTTGTTTCACTTTTTTTATCAAAATGTTTGTTTGTGGTTTTTTTGTTGTTGGAAGTGAAATTTCTAATTTGGCTTCTCTGTTCCATTTGTATAGCATCGCCTTTGGTTCATCTGTTCGTGATATAACATCCAATTTGTCAAATCCTATTTCTTTAAATTCCTTTTCCTTAACTCCTTTCCACATAGGATCTATTTTACCAAAACTCCACTTAACATCTTCATAAGGATTATGTTTATATCCAACAAATTTTAATGTATAGTTTTTACCGGTCCTAAAAACATAAGAGAATGATGCAGTCTGGTTTTCTCGACACCAATAACAACCACACCAAGAGCCAGTGCATCCCTTGGAAAAATTAATCGACCTCCAACCATTTCCCCATTTACGATAAACCAAAAGCTCTTTTAGTTTTACATCCGTTGAAAACATCCAAGTAGTTTCCATAGGATAAACAAAAACATCAACATTGGGTTGAAAAGTAATGAAGGCCATACAGGGGTCGTCTTCAGTTCCCTTACACACAGCATCTCCAGAATAATCAAGAATTACAATCGCATTCAAAAAGGTAAGATAAAGAAATAGAATAAAAACAAGAGGAATTCCAATTAAACCCACATTTTTAGCATATCTTCTTAAAGTTTCCTCTTTAATTCTTCTATATTTAACCATAATCAACTCCTGTCAACTATTTCAAATGTCCCATCTTGGTGTATTCTCATCATACGCTTTACATTTTTTCCATTTATTGTTGTTTGCCATCCAATGAAAATTTCAAAGTAACTCCTTACAAGTTCAAATGTTGATGCATCGTGTATTTGTCTGACTCGCCTGAAGTTTATGAATCTAAGTTTGGGATTGTCTGGAAGATGTATTCCGTGATCTATTTGCTTATCGTTTATATAAAAATTTCCATTTGAAAAGTCAACTTTATACTCGTTTCCTTTGTTTTCATATGTCAGCGTGTCCGGAAGTTTTTCGTATAATTTTTTGGTTACATAGTATATTTCATCAAATTCAAGCTTTTTGTTTCCATATTTAAGTATCCATTTCACACAATCACCCCACATAAATTGAACTTAGCGTTCCCTTGCCCGTATATTTTTTGGCAATTTCTGGTCCAGGAAAGAATATATTTCTTTTGACATCCAAATGGTCACACAGCATAGCACCATCTGCCCATATTTGTATTCCCGATTTTCTGAGTTTGGCAAAGAAATATAAATCCTCGCTTCCTCCATATTCTGTTATTTTGCCTGTTTTCATCTTCCATTTGAGCTTAAACCAAGGTTTTTTGATTTTTTTGAGAATGTCTGTTTTGAATATGCAGCACCCAAGACCAGCACTATAGATTTTGAAAATTTTATTTTTGGGGAAGTTAAAATACGGACCACTACAGTTATCTTTATATATAACTGGTTCTGGTGGCAGTGATTTTGTCCAGTAAATTCCACAAAGAACATCGCATTTTCCATCTTCCATTATTCTGATCATTCTTTTGATTCCATTTACTGGAATGAAGACATCGTCATCAATGAAAAGAGTGTATTTGCATTTTGTTTTCAGTGCGTCTTCAGCAAGTCTTTGCCGAAGTTTATCCGTGTCAAATGCAAAATGAGTTCCTTCAGACTGTGTTTTTCTGTCAGAAATGGCAAATTCATATCTCCAAGCAAAACCTGTTGGGAGATTGTGCGTAACATTGTGCATATGAACCATAAAACGAGCATCAATAATTCCTCTTGTGGCTATTGATATTTGTAGTCCGAAGTTATATTTAGGCTCCCACTTTGTATAGTCATATTCAAAGTTTGACATTGTATTGTCACCTCCAACTCATATAGATATATAATGTGTATATTTATAAACCTTTCATTGTTATATCAGTCTGGATACCATTCATCTATAAGTTTTGACCAGTAATCGAATCCTTTCTTGTTTCTATATCTGTTTGTCTGTCTATCATAATTAAGTTCACACGCCACCTTTATTATTTTCTTCATTTCCTTGTTTTTCCTTAATCGTCTATCTTTCTTTCTATACCCTGTTTTTGGATTAAACGTGTTTCTATAATATTTTGAAATATCGATGAATTTTTTACATTTGTCTTTTTTGATGTGTAGAAATGGATAAACACGCTGTGCTACCGATAACGAATCTGAAATGTTAGTTGTTTGCCAACTACAAATACCGTTTGGCTTTCCTTTGTTGCTATAATATATTTTACCATAACCACACTCATCACACATTTCTTCTAGAAAACGTGCATCATTCTCTTTTATCGCTATTCTGATATGGGGACTTAACGATATGCCACCGCTTTTCCCGCGCGATGTTGACATAGAAATTGTGAAACACCCATCGCCGTCTATTAAACCGGCCAAATATATCCAAAAACTCTTATTCATAATATCACTTAATTGTATTTAAGCGACAAACTTTAAATACCTAACTTTCGTCTTTCGTCTAACGATGAATTATGACTCATCGTACTGTATTGTAAATTCCTTTTGGTTGACATCTCCTGCCGGCGTGTTTGATCCAGTATCCATTTGGAGAACCCAAAAATCAGTATAGCCGGTCGATGTTAAGCTTCCAGACAAGCTTCCAGCAATACCAAGATTGGCAGAGCCAGGATCAGATGTAGGCATTGCGACAGTTGCTACTGTGGAATCATTATTTGTTGGTGTTGAATAAGTAGCTTCACTGTAACTGCTTGTTGTCAGGTTTGTGAAAATTGCTTCTTCAGTTACATAGTCTCCAGAAGATTTCCATATTTGAATGTTTTCTATTTTATTGAATGTTCCGCTGAAATGACACCTTTCCCATTTTTCATAAGAATGATCACCAGCAGTGATTGGGTAGGTTGCTGGATCCAAATTTGGTGTGTCGCTACTACCAAAATTGATGTTTGTGGCTACAGTTGTGTTCGTTGATTGTGTGCCGTTTGATTCATGGATTGCAAATGTTGCTGCCATTGTTCACCTCCTAATTAATATCTTCCCCTATATACGGCGGTATAGTTTGTTCCATTGTGAAATATTATTGCCTTTTGTATTGGAACCCTATCTGTATTAAGTTGACCTACAACTTCTGCAAGCGTTCCCTCAAGTGTGACATATGTTCCATATTCATTTTTTGTCACTGCCATTTAATCATACCTCCTTTAGTAATATGTGTTTTAATTTTTTAACTATGTCGTTCCTTAGCGGCACGCGATTCTCTTTGAGAGCAATCTTGAGTTCTTCTGTGTTGCTGTAAACACGCTTGATGTCGTTTAAAGTTTCTCTCCCAATTCCTTTAATCCAAATCAGGTCATCGAGTTCTTCGAAAGGAATATCTGGTCTTTTTCTTTGATTTTCTTTTGACTGGTTTCTTGCCTTCTGTTGCTGGCTCTATTTCAAGTCCTTTCGGCAACTTGCTTGCTTTGAAGTTGTCAGCCTTGAACGGAACTTTTATCTTTTTTATAAGATTGGCTGGCAAAGGCTTACCAGCTCTAATTTTAATAGGTCCTTTTATCGTAGGCATAGTATCACCTTTATATGATAAACCAATTGGTTCCGTCTGAGTACAGTCTGACTACACCATTGTCTGATGTTATACTTGTACTGGCCGAACCATCGATTGTTTCGCTTCCTTCAGTGTCAATCGTTATGTTATTCGAACTTGCACCACCACCAGCGTCCTTGATAACAACGATTTTTCCAGCCGCAACCGATGCACTACCAAGAGTTATTGTAACTGCTCCACCGGTTGAATCAACACCGACTATACAATCGTCTGCGGTAGTGGTATAATTAGTGTCCTTCGAAATGTGTGCTAATGCCACACCGCCACCAACAACCACGGTGCCTGAAAGCGTTATATCATCATTTCCTGTTCCATCGGCCGAAATCGTTAACTTGCCATCCGTTCCCGAGTTTATGTAGATACCACTGTCTCTGAACTCTATCTTTTTGTCCGTATCAATAAGTACATCAGAAGCGAATCCTTTATCAGTTCCAAAAGTCACATTGTCACTTATTGTTACTGCTCCGCTAAGTGTTATGTCATCTGCTCCAGTCCCATCAGCGGAAATCTTCAGTTTCCCGTCTGCTGGAGAATGTATGTAAAGTCCTGTGTCCCTAAACTGTATTTTCTGGTCACTAGAAACTGTCGTCAAACCAGTCACAGTCAAGGTGTCAGCTGCTGCATCTCCAAATGTAAGGCTCCCGTTTGTTGTTAAATCACCAGATACGGTGACATTACCAGCAAAAGTGCTAGTCTTATCGCTACGCGTGGCTTCAAACCAACCACTTTTATGACCCATATCTATACCTCCTTTTGTTTTACGTCATAGACTGGTATATATACCAGTCTGACGATGAAGGATTTAAGCCTCCTTCTTAGGCGTCGGTGACATTTATGACGACAATCGCTGATTCTTGTAAAGTCTCAATGTCATAAGCACAGTCAAGATATATTTTTGTTGATGCCTCGTCTTTCTTGTATTCGCCGTCTAAAGTCGGCCTTTCAAACCAAACGAGACCCGCACATGTCTTTGCTTTTACCAATAAGCACTGATGTCCATTTGCTCCCCAGCCATCGCTGGTTGTCTTGGCAATTGTTCTGTTTGTTGAAATCACTCTTGCGCCCAAGTATGTTCCTATTTCGCCATTAAGAACAACCTTGTCGCTACCATATTCTGCCGCGTTCGTAAACTGTGGATCTTTGACCAGTGCATTTTTCTGTGCCGGTGCTATGAACAGCAAGAATGGCTTGTTTGGCTCGTTTTCCCATCCTTCCTCTTCCAGCTCCTTTATTGCATCTGCAATAAGCTCTGGTGTTAAAACGTCTCCAGCCGCAAGATCTCCAACAGCACTTTCTCCACCACCATACAGTGTAGCGGCGGGTGAGCTAGCGCCAGCCAATGCTGTTGCTATTGCCACATCAATTTTCTTTGACACATCGTATATAAGCTGGTCTCTTGCAAACTTTACTATATCAACTGCGGTGGTTGCTATAACATCCTTTGAAATTTCTGCTCCATATTTCTTCAAAGAATAGCTAAAAGAAACCGTGCTTAGGTTATTAATCTGTGTCATTGTTCGTTCCGTTGCTTCGGTGCTGTATTCAGTGAATTCAACATTCGTCGTGTTAACCGGCAAGTCAACCGTCTTGACCTTTTCCCTGATTCCAGCATCTGTCTGATATACGGCATCAATAAAATATGACCTTTCCTGTGCCGCCTTCAGAATGTCCTTTAGAATTATCGTTGGCTGTACAGAATCAATACCTGTCGTCGATGTAGTCGTGTTTCCCGTGGCAAAATTCAAAATCATTTTGCCATTCTGATCGAAGTTTACTGTAATTCCATCAGCGTCTTCTACCAAGTTTGAAATGTCAAATTTCTGCATTTTAACCTCCTCCTTGTAATTTTTTCACATACTCTGTGAATAGTTCTGCAGGATCTATTTCAACTTTTTGCAGAACAGTTTCTCCGCTTGAAGGAGAATCAACTACTGGCTTTTCGTTTTTAGCAACAAGAGCCTCAAGTTCTTTTACCCTATTTTCAAGTCTCTCAACTTCTTCATTTTTTTGTACTTGTTTTTCATTTGTTTCTTTGTTTTCATTTGGTTTATCTTCTGTGTTTGGTTTTTGCTTTTCTTCTTTCTGTGTTTCTTCTTTTTCTTCTTCTTTTGCTGGCTCTTCTGGTTTTGTTTCCTCTTCTGATTCCGGTTCTTTTTCAACACCTTCTTCTTCAAAGTCAGCATTTTTTGGATATTTTTCTGGATATTTCTCTTTCTTTTTCTTTTTCATTTCTTCTGGGTATGGGTATTCTTCCTCTTTCTTCTTCTTTTTTTTCATCTCTGCCTCTGCTTCGGGATATTTCTTTAGTTTTTTATATGCTTTGGCCGCATCCTCCATTGTTGCCTTTGGGTATTTCTTCTTGTATTTCTTGTAAAACTCACTAAAAGAAGGAAGTTTAGCGAGCTCCAGCAATTCTTCTGTCGAGACCTCATATTCCATTTCAATGTCTCTCTTGAATGAATCAAAGTCTTCCCTGAGTTTCTCTACTTTCTCTGCAATCCCTTGCAAGACATCCATAATTTTCTCGTCTTGCTCCATATTATCTCCTCCTTTTTGTGTTAAAGCGTTGTTAATATAATTTGTTGTCATAGCGGGCTGAACAACTATGGCAAAATTTCTAAATGAAAAATCCTTTAATACGTGTGAATCGTGTGTAACAGCAAGACTTGGCGATATACCAAATTTTGCACCATAGGCAAGCTTAATTGCTGTTGCTGGGTCAACTATTACAAGGTCACCATATATCATTCCAGTATTTGAATCAAATGTTACAGATTTTGGATCAACCTCACCAACCCAATCCGTTGTTCTTGTGTCTTGATGATCAAGATAAAGGCTTCTTATCTCCTTTGCTTCCCAATCTGTCTTGTCAAATGCTCTTTTTATCAAATTTGCATTTATATAATAGCCATTCCAAACTCCGGGTGCTATAAGTGGTTTCTTTTTTATAATAAAAGGAAGCTTAATTTTTGATAAATCCATCGGTCTCTCATTTTGAGCTAGCTGTAAAGTTATCATATCTTCCATAATTAATATTAATAGAACGATATTTAAATATTTATACTAAGCCGAGCATTTTTTGGTATCTGTAAACCGTACTCGGTGAAACAGAAAGTTCTTCAGCTATTTGCTTTCTTGAATATCCATTGTTTGTATATTCAAATATATAATTTAAAGTTTCTTTTGTTACTACCCGTTCTCCCTTTTCCTTTATATGATTCATCAATATTATGTGTTTGTCTCCTATATGATTGATTGTAAATGAAAAACTACCTTTTAAATCTTTGAGTTCGTTTGAAAATTTATTTTTTATATATATATAATCTTTTTCCGCCTGTTCAAACACTGCCATGTTTTTCCTTCCTTTTCTACATCTGAACTCGAGTACGATTTTATGGTCTTCAACATTATGACAGGTATACTCGCCCTTTGCTACAATTACAAACAACGCTGGAGCATTTTTGGTACTTCCTGGATCATTTATTCTTGCAACCCCTTCTACATAAAGCCATCCTCTTGGAATTGGAGATTTGAATTCACAAAGAACATTTTTTGCATTGTTGGTGACTTCATCTGTCTTATCAACACTGGGCGGAGAGTTTATTGTTATACCAAAACACAGTCCATCAACCTTTTTAGCATCTTCATATTTAATAACCTCGCCTTCTTTTATTTTCTCATAATTTCTTGGCAGAAAACACCTTAAATCGCTGTGAACACTTTTAAGATTCCATAAAAACTTTTCAGGTATGTTTTCTTTCTCCTTTAAGGCGTGTCCCCTATAGTGATGTTGTATAACAAATGGCATCCATGCATTCTTTTCCATAATTGCTTTGAGAGGGCTTTGAACCCATTGTGGCCAATCCTTAATCGTTTTTTTGGCTGCCTCCAAATCAAATTCTACTGTAAACCCATTTTCAAATTCTTGTATTTTTGCACCAACCGATGTTACTATATCTTCCAAATCATCTATATTTGATGTTTTTGTTGCAGGAATTTTTCCGAGAAATCTGGGTTTGTGTATTGAATAATGTATTCCATTTTCGCTCACATGTCTCCACACTTCTTCTAATGAAATCTCAACAACATCTCCGACATCGACAAGCTTGTCTGTATTAAATGTTTTTCCCAACACAAGAATCTTTTTGCCACCAATGTCTTGGATATGTTTTTCATCAAGTTGTTTTAATTCATTTTTGTTCACATATATTCCAACTAAATAGTTGTATCCGGCTGTCTTTTTATATCTTTCAATAACAACAGCGTCTATTGATATTAAATGTCTGTATTTTATCCACGCCGAGCTTTTTTCATCAAACTCATATGGTGCGCTCATATTTTTTATTACTGCTCCTTCGGAACCAGGCATTTTTGCACATTTCAAGATTGCATTTTCCATTTCGTCTCGTGTTTTGACAACATATCCTGGTGTATCAGTTATTCTTTTGTCAAAATTGAGCTTTTCAAGATATTTTCTTCTTATTTCTAGTGGTAAAGACACTAAGCACTGATTATCATAATAAACAATGTCCCATATATGAAGTTTCACATTACTATCATCAATTTCTTTGTTTTGTTTCACAGCACCCATATATTTCATAAGCTCATTTCTACCTAATGCATTTCCTCGTTCATCGTATGGAACGATTTCTCCATCAACTATAAAGTTTTTGTCACTAAGATTTAATATGTGATTTCTAAGAGTTGGAAATGCTATTGAAATGTCTTTCTTTTGTTCTGAATAAATTCTTATATCTTTGTCTTTGCGATGTATACTCACATGAAAACCATTGAATTTTTTTTCAACGCGATATTTTGTTACTTTCTTTTCTTCTTTTTGAAACTGTATTTGCTTTATTATTTTCGACAAATCATCATTTGAATGCGATAACTTATCGATTATGTTCTGATAATAAATATCCTTTTTATATTCTCGTATTTTCCTGATCAAATCATTCATTTTTTACACCATATATTTTATTCAAAAGCTTCTCCAAATCATAGTATGCGCTTCCTTTTGGCTTTTGTGGTAAATATACATCAAATGGCTTTATTGTCTGGCGTCTTGACATTTTCACTTCTTTTTCTCGTTTCATAGAAAGTTTCAAATCATATAATGGTATGTGTGTATCATGCGCCCCGGCTTCGTCTCCCCAAACAAAATGAATCGGGCAATAATAATCTATATTTTCAGGGAACATTTTTCTTATTCTTGTTTCAATTGCACGTTTAATAAAATCATTTGGTTTTGACATTCTTATTAAAAGGTCAATGTCGTTTCCACTTCCTTTTTCTGCAGTTGATCCAACTAAAGAAATAAACCCATCTATTATTGTAAAGTCGTGTATTGTTTTGGTTATAGCATCTTTCATAATGCCCCTGTCAACGAGTTCAACTGTTATTTTATCGAGAATTGGCGATTCTCTGTCATTTATAAGTATTTTATAGTAAAAATCTATAAGTGCTTTATTATCAAATTCTGCGAAATCCGGGAAATCTATGCTATCAACAAAAGTTTTGTTACCAAACTTGGCTTTTATTTTCACTGGTTTTTTGAATTTTTCTATCCATTTAAATTTGTATGAGTAAAAATGATCAACATTTCCCCACCATTTTTTAGCCTCCTTTTCTGTTACTCGATGTTGATTGAACAACCTGCGAAATTTATTCTTGTCTGTTTTTTCAGGAGGATTAAGGGATATTAACCCATAACAATTTTCGTTATCCACAAGCAAAAATGGTTTAAATATCATATTTGTAAACAATGATGGCTTTACTATGATGGTTTTTTTGCCTTTCCACAGAAGTTCAGCATGTGGGGGTTCAAGACATATTCCTTTGATTGAAGTATATTTTAAGATCTTTATATTTAATTTCATACCATCATATGCAACCATTGCTTCTTTATATTCTTTTTTGATGAGTTCTTCAAGCAATTTGTAGTCTGGACAATTGTGACCTATTTGTGTAAATATAATTTTGGATTTGATTCCATGCTCTTTTAATTTGCTTAAAAGACTAAAAATGTTACAATGACCAACAATTTTTCCTTCACACATTGCGCCATCAATAATAACATATTCAGAGTTTTTACAATATTCCAAAAATTTTGTTCCCCGCTTGGAAAAAATGAAATCCTCATCTATGTCTTCGGCATATAAAACCTCATCCATTTTTAAGGCAAGCGTTGGATCGAATTTTGGATATATGATAGAATGTTCTACTGGTATTGGTATAAAGTTTATTCCGTCTATTGAGAAGCTCTGATAAGGTTCAATGGGAATGAAATTAATATTGTTGATATTTTTGACTTTGTTTTTTATTATCTCTATTGTGTGTGGGAAGGCATATAAGCTAATTGTATTATCTGTGTGTTTGTGAAGTTTTGGCAACCCACTAATGGCATCTGAATGTGCGTGCGTAATTATTAATGAAGATATTTTTCTTTTTTTAAGCTGTTCATCTATATCTGGTGTTGCGTCTATCAATATAGAGTCGTTTATGAGAAGAGATGACCGTGTTCGTCTGTTTTTCCCACTCTTGTTCAAAATTCCTGTGTCTGGACCCGTTCCAAGAAATTCAATATTTACTGTTCTGTCTGAAAATGAAACTCTTGCAATTTTTTTGTAAAGCTCTCTTGCTTCTGGCTTCATTTTTTCTGGTTCAAACTTATGTTTCATTTTTCCTTCTTTGACGCGATATACAATTTCGTTATAAATTAGATAAGCAAGATTCATTATGTCCTCAAGAGAATGTTTTATATCCACGCCTCTTTTTTTGGACGACCACCACGCCATCACGATTCTCCAATCATCGGCCAGTTGCTTGTTAGCAACATTTTTTGGATTGTAATCATATATATTTTTTATAAAGTCTTTTTTGTCTGCATCATAATTAAGTACAACATATTCAAACCTTGGAACAAAATCACAGTTCATAAGTTCAGATGTTCTAATTTTTTTTATTTTGAAATCTTTGAACTCATTTACGTTTTTTTGGTCTATGGACAATATGAATTTTCCTTTTAATGATTTCAGTATAGAATTTAGCTTTTTGAGATCTTCTTTAGTAAAAACAAGATTTTTTTCTTTCCAATCTGTTGCAGCAGTTGTTTCTGGGTATGGTGGATCAATATAGAAAAATGTGTTTTTCGAATCATATTTTTTCAGGATTTCTTGGTAATCTTTGTTTTCTATTATTGTGTTCTTAAGCCTTTCTTTGAGTTGGGGCAATCTCTTTACTATTGTTGACTTCTCGTTTGGCAGTCCGCCATATCCTGCTCTTGCGCCTTTTGCACCATATGAAAATCTTCTGATATACATAAATTTATAAAATCGCTCTATGTCTATGAGTGGTCTGCTTTTAGAGAGACTTATAAAATGTTCTTTGTCTGCAGACCACTTATATTTCGATAGTAGCTTTATTTGCATATCTGACATTTTTTTCATAAATCTATATGCAAATGCTACATCTTTGTCCTTGTCGTTAAGAACTTCAATCTCACTTGGTTCTTTTGCAAAATACACGCTCGCCCCACCAGCAAATGGTTCAACATATGTCTTGTGCTTCGGTATGAGTTTTACTATCTTTTTGGCGACACGCGATTTCCCACCAGAAGAAGCAAACGCCTGCCTTAAGAAATTCAGTTTTTCCTGTGTTGTTTTCAGTTCTTTTTTAAGCTCAGATACCTCTTTACTGAGATTTAATTTTGACTTCTCAAGTTGTTTCTCGCTCTCTAAGCGCTGATTTTCAAGAAATTCAATTTCTTGAATAAGCTTTTCCTTTCTTCTTTTTAATTCTTTAAGCATTATGTCTTTACTTAACATTCATAACCAATTCCTCAAGCTCATCATCAGGAAGCAGTTTGACAAGTGCTTTTGAAAGCGTGCCGATTTCTTGTTTAAGATTTTCATATTTATCAAATAAGATCTTCGATTCTTTTTATATCATTTTTTACTTCGCTGGGTTCTAGAATTCCAGCTTCTATATATGTTTTAATGCGTTTGGCCAAACTTTCAACATCTTCCATTGTAACAGGACTAAACGATATTGTTGGAAGTGTCTTCCATTTGTTTTTGGATGCAATTTTTGGGAATAGCTGCTTATTGTAAAATGATATTAATTTCTTTCTTTTTCTTTTGATTCTTGAAACAAGTATTCTTATTTGTTGTCTCAATGCACCGCGCTGGGCGTCTTTTCCTGTCTCAAAAATAATTGATTTTGGTATACCAAGTGCCGGTGGCAATTGATCTATTATAGGGTCAAGGTTTTTGCTCATATCGGAAACAACCTTTGGATATAGTATATCAACATCTTCCCACCACGGTGTAACAAAACTTGATATTTGTTTATTGGTTTGAAGTGCATCTGCAACTTCTTTTATTCTGTCAGGACTGACAAGCGGTCTTTCTTTCACCCCAATTTTATATTTCAGTATTGGTCTTGTAAAATGAAATGCTGTTTGTCTGATACCTTTCTCTATGACCCATTTGTCACGAATAAGTTGATGGGCAGACCTAAGTCTGCTTATTCCCTCAATGCTTCCTGGCAATGTTTCAAAGTTGAAATATACAACTCTCTCATTTGGATAAACCCTTCCTCTTCTGTTGTATTCGTCTGTGTCCATTTTCATTTGTGTTTGATAACCAAACGGGATTGTCTCAATATACCCATACGGTGTTCCATCAGGATTCATTTTTACATTTCCGTTCATAAGCCTATAAAAATCTGTTCTTATTGGATCCATATTCCACAGACCAACATATCTGCTTCCACTCGCATTTGGAAGAAGTTTCACATAAGCATTTCCAAATATCAGTGCATCCCTTACAAGTCCATCATTAAAATCGTCCCATTCACTATTGTTGTTTATTATGGCAATATCTGTACTTACTTTTGGGTCATCTGACATTATCCTAAATCCAAGATTTATCAATTCTACCTGAAGATCTATTGCATTTCTCACTATCGGATCGAGCCAGTCTTCTTTAAGTTGCTCTTTTGTTACAGATGTAAGTTCAGTCTGCGTAATAATTGATTTGGATACTGGTTTCTCTTCCTTGCTTTTCCTGAAATAAATTATTGAGTCAAACACTTAATCACCAACCCAAGATCTTTTATATTCTTTAACGAGTTTTGGTACCTCATATCTCACCACATACCACGCCAAACCCAAACCGCAAACATTAATTGGGCTCAATTTAAACCCAAAAAGAACAAACAAAACAATGTTCCAAACCAATCCATATTCAATAATGAACCTTATGAGATCAATGACATATTTTTTGGGTTCTGACATTTTTGCATATCTTTTTTTGATTTTTGAAGCAAATAATCTTAGATTCATATTACTTAATTATTCGTTTAGATTTATAAATGTTTGTATTAGAAAAACACGCCCTTTGTTTCTGCCCTGTAATTGCTATAATAGCCCAAATTGCTTGCATTAACCAACATAGCGAGTGCCATTGCAGCATCGTCGTGTGCTCCCATACCTTCGAATGTTATCCGTCCAGAATTTTTTGATAGGACCTGACCAAGTTCACTCAATTCCTTGATGAGTATATCAGACATTCTTTTTGTGTACGAATCTTCGGTGTTGGACGGGATAACTATTCGCCTTGATTCAAATGCCTTTCTGAGCTCTATTATCAGATCATTCTTCTTTCCTTGAAAGTCAATACCAACAACCGGAATTCCTGCCTGTTGAAGCTCTTCAATTATTATTATCCCAAATGATCCCTTATCACAAAGTCCATATTGAAATGGAAGCATATTGTATATCTGTTTTATCATTTCAACTTGTAAGTCTTTGTTCGTACCTCTTGCCGGTCTGTCCATATATCTTATTATAAGCTTGTCTTCAACAATTTCACCAACAATATATACGGAATAGTTTCCTTTTGCTGCTATTGCAAAATCGGCCGCAAAAACCAAAAACCTTTTTTCTAAATTGTCCAAATTGAGTGTCATCTTCAGGTTGTCATCACATGCACTTTCAATTAAATTCGGTGGAATTACGGATATTTCAGAAGACATTGGTTTGCACAGGTATTCAGTTGCGAACTTCATATCTCCTTGCTCTTCCTTTATCTGTTGAAGTTTTTTGTGCGAAAATCTTTCCGGCCAAAGAACTTGCTTGCGTTTCATATCAACATATGCACTATAATGTTTGTATGCATATCCGGGTTTTTTGGATAGTTCAGACACCAAATCAACTAATGTCCTCGGCGTTGAAATAACCATCAAGTGACCATTAAAAGCATTTACCATTGGAAGTATGGCAGAATAAAAAACAGATTTGTCTTCATACATTGCTCCCTCATCACACAATATATAGTGTACATGCCACGTTCTCACATTTTCATTGTATGGTTTTGAAAACAATACACAGTTTGTTGTTGTTCTGATTCTGTTTTTTGTCCACACCAGTTCATGTCTTTCTGGTTTGAGCGTTAATAACAACTCGTTGTTGTTTATAAAATTTCGCACTCTTGACACGAGCTCTTTTGCCATAGGATCTGTTTTGCTGACTATTAGCATTTGCTTGTCTCTTTTAAATAAGGCAATATAAATGAAAAACGCAACAGCGAGAACTTCACTTTTGCTGAATCCTCTTGGTGCAACGACAACACTTCTTTTATTTCGCATAAACATATTAAACCATTCAATATGAAAATCTTTCATTTCATATGTATTTGGCATTTCACCGAAACCAAGAATGCGTTTAAAAAAATATGCAATGTCAATTCTTGCTCTCATCAAGACATCTTCAATTTCTTCTCCTTTACATATGTCTTCAAGAGTTCTGAATGGCATATTACTATGTTCAAGGAATAGATTTATAAAGTTTTAATGATATATTATTAATATGAATTCAATAACAGCAAAACATCCAGATAGTAACAAACAATTGTTTTACATCGATGTGAAGCCATATGCCAAGGAACACAAGTTTTAATCAGTGGCTTAAACTTGCTATTCAGCAAATAGATTCAAAAGTAGATGAGGGATTTTCGAAAATAGACAGACACTTGGAAAAACTGAACGGTTCTGTACAAAAAAATCAAATTTCAATCATAAAACTTTCAGAGTGGAAAGAAGACCACATAAAAGAACATGATGATAGCACAAAGAGAAAAATGTTTTTCGCGAAACTTGTTATAGGAAGTGGTGGATTGGCTGGACTTGTTCTCTTGTTGTTGAATTTTGTTTAAGTTAAATTTATAAAGCCCATTATGCCAATATATATCAAAGGAGGTGCTAAGATGGCAGAAATTTCGGATAGTCGGCTAGAAGTTGTGGAAAGAATGTTCTATATGGGCGTAGTTGCCGGCTTTGCGTATGGCGTGTACAATGTGTTCGCGGCACTATTGTAGGTGAAGAGTAGGGGACAATTGTAAAGCGAAAGCTTTGTGGTCTCCAATTACTCGGCATCTATATACCGAGCGTCCCTTCTTTTTTTATTCGGGACCAACCGAAAGCTTTATATATCCAAAAAGCACTAATTTAATAAAGGAGGTGTGTTATGACAGTTGTAAGCGTGTTATATGGAGCAGCAATTGGTATAACGAGAAGCCTATATGGGTGGTCAGGAAAAGAAGGCGAGCCGTTTGACTTTGTCAAGTTCGGTAAGACTGCCATAATTGGTGCTGTGGTTGGCGGGCTTGCGGCAGCATCGGGATTAACATTCGAATCTATGAGCACAAGCTTGCAGACAATGGGAATTCTTACAGTTATAGACTATGGCGCAACAGCACTTCTCAATAGGATAGGAACATCAATCTGGAAACGGTTGAAGAAATAAAGGAGGGATTGTTTGAATCACAAAGCAGAATTTGTTTGGATAAAAGACAAATTCGCCTATCTTATTCCAATTGGAGACATTCATCTTGGAGACAGTTCTTTTAGTGATGAAGCAGAAACAAAACTACGAGGATATATAAAATGGATACGATCCAAATCAAACGCAAGAGTAATATTGATGGGAGATGTATTTAATGTGGCGACAAGAACATCAGTAACAAGCCCATTTCAAAAACTTTCACTTAAAGAAGAGATGGAATGTGCACTAGAGATTTTCAAACCAATAAAGGATAAGATAATAGGCGCCATAGACGGAAACCATGAACAACGTGCAACGGATTTTCTAAACTATTCGCCACTAATACCATTTTGCCATATACTTGGAACCAAATATTTTCAATATTCGGCGGTATTTAAATTTGGCGTCGGTGTAACGAATAAAGGAACTACTGGGAAACCAAGAACAGCACCCAAAGTTATGTATTTGATATTCGCTCATCACACAACCGGCGGTGGCAGCACTGTTGGAGGAAGAATAAACAGAGTTGATAAGCTCAGACAAATATTGATAAACGCGGATATATATCTTGGCGCACACAATCACGCGTTGATTAACGCACCAGTTGAGGGCTTTATTTGCGACAAGATGTCTGGAAATATCACAAGACACAGGCAACATATCATAGATTGCGGAAGTTATCTTGATTGGCAGGGATCATATGCCGAAATGAAAATGTATCCACCACAAAAGCTTGGCTCTCCAAGAATACGATTGGATGGCTCGAGAAAAGATGTTCATGTGTCTTTATAAATCCTAAGCCAAATTTATAATGTGTGGGTGTTGACCATATGTTTTCAGCATTAATTCGATGGATTAGGAATCTCGTGTCTCGTGACCTTGTTGAAAAAATAGAGTGTTTAACAGCGAATATCGTTGAAAAAAACAGGGAAATAAACTCACTTAAGATTGATCTCTTGGACTGTGAAGAAAAAGCAGATGAGCTTGAGTTGTTGCTTGGTCTGCAAAAATATTCCCTTTACAAAGAGCTATTTAAAACAGACAATGTTTACAGGGGAAACAGGATATTTTACACGAAGGAAACGATATATACATACAGTCTGCCGAAAATTCAGGATTATTTTCTGTGCTCTGACGGGTTACTTGACAAAGAACTGAGCAAGATAAACATAAGCGAAACAGACGATGACTTGAACATGTTTTCAAAGGTATTGCATTATGTCAACGCAAACTATTCATACAAAAGAGACTTCTTAAAGTTTGGCGTTAACGAAAACTGGGAATCCATAGATAATTTGATAGTATCGAAAAAAGGCGACTGTGAAACGCTTACAATGCTTGTTGTAATGTTATGCAGGCGTGCTGGAATTGAACCAAACAGGATATTTATGGCAGACGGCCTTTACTATGTGAAGCAAACAGACACGGAATATGGTCACGCGTGGCCAGTGCTCTGGTATGGTGACAAGTGGTATGTTGGCGAATCAACAACAACACAGCCAATTGAAGTGTGGTCGAATGTGAAAGACAGGTATGTGTGTCTTTGGGGAATGTCAAATGATGTGTTCAGTACCAAAATCAAAAATCTAAAAACATATTGTGGATAAATGAAGCTGGAAATTTGGATTGGGAAGAATGTTGGGATCATAATAGATAACTTTAAACTAAACGATGTTGAAAAGGTTATTGCTATGGTGTTGGGTCTGTTCACAATAATGAAAAAGAACAAAAAGCTCATAACAGAATCCGTTGTATTTCAGCATCTCAAAGAAGATGATGTGGAATATGTTGGATGAAAGAGAAATACAGAAAATAGACGGGTGGTTAAGCTTAACTGAGGCTGAATTCTTGTATACTCTTGCAAAACACACAAGCAATGGAATTATACTGGAAATAGGCACATGGAAAGGAAAGTCTACTGCTTGTTTGGCATTTGGTTCTCTTGATGGATACGGCGTACCTGTCTATACAGTAGATCACTTCAGGGGCTCGAAAGAACACCAAAGACATGGAAAAAAGATTGACACATATAATGATTTCATGTCGAATGTGAAACGGCTTGGCTTGAAAAACATAGTCGTGTACAAGATGAGTTCTATGGAAGCATATAAAAGAATAAACGAGAATATCGGACTTCTTTTCATAGACGGATCGCATGTATATGAGGATGTAAAAAACGATTTTGTTTTCTGGACGCGAAAACTGGTCAAAGGTGGGATTGTTGTCATGCACGATGCTGTTGGCTGGAGAGGTGTTGAAAGAGTTGTCAAAGAATATTTGCGAGACAACAAGAATTTCAAAGACATCAAATTAGTAGATACCACAATTGTAGCCCGGAAGACTTGAGCTTTTTCTTTCTTCTGCTTTGCTTATACTCATCCATCCAAGAATCTATTGTTTCAGAAATCTCGCAACATAGCTTCGTGTATTCGCTTTTGGTCACCGGTCTCATCACATTGCCTTTATATCTTATGTAAAACTTGTCGTTTTGGCTGTCATAAATGATAACATCGTCCAGAAACCCGTCTAGTTGAAAGAACCTGGATTTGTTTTTGCCAAAATAAAGTCTCCACATGTCGGTTTATGTTTGTAAAGAAGCTTTAAATAAAGGAGGGAAGCGGTCCTTTTTCTGCGGACCGCGTTTATATTTAGAGGCAAAGATTTAAAAATATAGCGAGAGCGGGATTTAACCCGCAACCTCCAGCATACTGGCCATCTAATTGATAATATCTCGCTGTTTAATGTTTGGAACAAAGATTTAAAAAATTTGTTCTAACAAATCGTCCTCGCCTATATACAGAAGCCCGTGTTTCTTTTCATATTTGAACCTTTTCCTGAATTTTTTAAGCTGTTCAAGTCCCTTCTTTCTTTGCGATCTTGTGCATTTTACCTCATAATAATAAATGTAGTCGTCAAGTTGTGCATATATGTCCATTTCCCCGAACTCGTACTTGACATATTTTTTCAGAACATCAAACTTGCCGTAAAGCTTTTTGTATAGCTTATTGACATATTCATCGTGTTGTCGCATAATTTATTTTAACATAAAGTTTTATAAACCCTTAATACAAAAAAACCTTATGAAATACGCAGCAATTATCATATACACCATCCTGGTGATTGTTCTCTCCATACTCGTATTCACGAGTGGGTGCATATCGAAGCCGGAGAGCATCAGGAAGGATGTGAAAATAAATATTTCGCATCGCGTAAAACCGCACATGCCTATGGTGCTTGTGGAAAGGGACGGTGTTCAAAAATGGGTATCTTGGAAGCAGATGAAGCGATTGTGTATAAAAGATTGGAAGATTGTAAATGCGATGGGTATGACAAGAGAAGAGATGCTGGAAATGATTCCAGGCTTCTACAAGTGCTAGATTATGCGGTTATTGAAAGGATAATGAAGAAGAATGAGAAATACGCAAAGATGCTGGAGGAATATGACAACTCGCGTGATGAGATGAAAATAACAATACTCGGGTCATCTGCTTCGAAGTGGAATGAGAAGAGTCTTGAGAAAGCAAGGAAAAAAATACACGAGTTGCTTCGAAAGCACAAAGACTACATTTATGTTTCCACCGCACACCCCAGAAGCGGAATTGAATCGATTGCCACGGCGTGTGCAATAGATAACAGGCTTTGCGTGCTCTTGCTTGTGTCTCCCAAATATGATTTCATTTTCGAATGCGATAAGGTAATACTCATTGTGCCACATAAAAGGTTCAGGCTTTGCAGGTTTCACAAAAAGTGGGGACACGAAACCGAAAAAATGTGTGAAAAATTATTAAAAGCATCCAAGCTTGGTATAAAAACGGAGCTTTACGAAATATGTTCATAGAAACGGATTCAAACTACAAAACACAAAGACTGAGGCTTGAGTATATGGTGGCATTTGATACACTCGACGCCAAAAGAGTAATCACAATTATGATAGCTTCTTTGCTTGACGAAACGGGACGCATAAACATGGTAGAGACGTGTAACTAGTGAGGTGATGTCGTGGAATTGAAGGAAAGGTATTTGAAGTTGAGAGACGAGACAGATTGGGGAGATCTCTCGGATATGGAATTCTTCAGGAAAGTCAAGGAACTGAGAGAGCTCTATGAACGAATCAAGAAGACAGACGAGTTTTTCGAGAAGGCATCAAAGAAATGAACAGCATTGTTTATCGGGCAGGTGGGGTGACCACATTTCAATTTCGTGGTCACCCAAGGCATTAAATTCGTGGTGAGCACATGTGTTTAAATATTAATTAATACTATAATTGATATTTGAAGATGAATACGAATTTGTGGTGGTGAGTATATGTGTTAAATTTGCAGTGAGTGAAGAGTTATATATATTCAAACATATATATTCCATAAAATGTTTATCATTATATATATTGTATTATATATATATCATTCTATATAATTCATTTCTTATCTAAAAACCGACATCTTGCGATACATATAGTTATTAATAATTATCTCTTATATTCTACAACATATATTCTTCAACATATATGTTGAAGAATATA
>Ga0190360_1000558_pt1 | contig 20674 bp, 24 predicted proteins | sample 48721834_MG_FD_161271 | JGI IMG/M metagenome (GOLD analysis project Ga0190360, IMG submission 161271) | Hydrothermal vent microbial mat bacterial communities from Southern Trench, Guaymas Basin, Mexico - 4872-18-3-4_MG | ecosystem: Environmental > Aquatic > Marine > Hydrothermal vents >... | reverse complement strand
CATCGCCTCGTAGAGTTCCCGCTTGATTTCGTACCAATAGATATAGTTGTGCGGGCTGGCCGCCGCAAATTTCCGCTTCCCAGCGAATAGATAATCCTCAATCAGCCACTCATGGAAGCGGGTATTTGTGACCATCCAGGTATAATCGCGGTCGAATTGAAGGATGTAAGCAAGCGCCTCGCGTAGTACCTTACTTGTCGCCTCGTCTTCAACGCGGGCCATAGCCTCGGTCAAGCGAGTAGCAAACTCATTGACGCGCGCACGTGCCCTGGCCTCAGCTTCGCCAGCTTCCTTATAGAGAACCTTTGCCCGTTCTAGCTCATCCCGCAGATGGACCTGGACCTCATTCGGCAAGTCCTTGGTCTTTTCGATAAAGACCGCCTCGTATTCTTCCAGCTTGGGTTCTGGTACCGGCTCTTTGTGCTCAATTTCACCAAGCTCTTCCTCTGTCGGCTCCGGTACTGCCGGAATATCTCGGCCTTCCTCGACGGCCTCTTCCACATCCTCTGCAAACTCCACAGCAGCAGGGCTTGGAGGTTCTTTCGGCGTAGGCATCAGCTTCTCTAGGAATTCCTCAGCCTCTTGCTGAGTGAAGAACCTCTCGGCGTATTCCCGTACCTCCTCTAGGTCCGCACCCGTGAGGTAGGCAATATAAGGCCGCGGAGGAGCCGTGTAGCCGATGTCGCCTGCGCCCTCGGCCCAGTCATCAATGACAAGGTGCTCCACAGTGGCACGTTCGATAACAATGTCTAGGCCGTCCTTATATGCCATGTTGTTGAGTGCGCGGGCCATATTCCGAGGCTTTTCAAGATAGATACCGCCTCTTGTCTTGGCCCTTCGGCTATGGACTGCCTCGACGACTGAGCTTCCTTCGCCCTTCAGTTGCTTGACAAGTGCCTCTAGCTCATCTAGGCTCTTGATGTCAGTTTCGCTTGTGACGACCTCCCATAACTCGTCGCCAACCTTACTACGAATCTTGACAAGATAGGCGTACTTGGGCCGCTCACCCGCGCCTAAAATCTCGAACGCTTTCTTTGCTACAGCGTGTGCTTGGGCGCGGCGGAGGTCCTTCCATCGCTCCTCTGTCAGGCGGCGATACCAGTCGGGATAGTTCGACCCTGCCCTTTGTTTCAGGACAAAGGACTCATCAAGGTCGGACGCGTCGTAGCCGGTCAGGTACTTCCGTCGCCAGTAATGGTAGAAGTCCATCTCCTGAGTGACTTCATCAGCCACGCCAGCGAACTCCTCTGCCAAGCGCGGGTCGAGCCGCCTGCGCTCCTCGTCTGACAGCTTTAGGAAGCGGCGGAAGATTTCATCAAAGTCGCTAATCTGCTCTCCTTCTTCGAGGACTGCATTGATGATGTGACTCAGCCGGGAAGCGGAGGCGCGGGTCTGCTCTGGTAACTTACCGCGGATATCGGCGGCGTCAATCCAGACGCGTAGGCCCTCCATGTCCTCATCTAAGAACGGTATCACATCGGCAGATTCACTTATGTCAACTAAGTACTGTACCTTACCATCTGGCGTGATGCGGCGATCTATCAGCTTTCCAGTCCGGCCCGCATTCTCACCAGTCGTAATCTCCCACTTGTACTGGCTGTGGTGGAGAGGCCCGCCGACAAACGGTGGCAAGACATCAGCGCCCGCCTCCTTCATCGCCTTGTATTCAATCGAGACGGGAGAAACGAATCGTTCTTCCGCTCGCTGGACGACGACCAAATCCTCCGGCTTCACGCGGAATTCAAACTCCACTGGGACGTGCTCAACCTCTGCACCATCCCGAACTGCAATAGACAGCACCTCGATTTGATTGGGGTCTACCTCAACCATCGCCTCATACGGAGCCGTCAGGCCGACGGGGAGATATGGAGCCTCTAAACCGGTGATGGCGGAAATCTCCACAATTTCATCACTAACTACTTCGTCCAAATCTTGAAGTAATTCATACTTTCCTTTTCCATCGAGGATCTGCTCTAGCTCCTCAATAACCTCATCCACCTCGTCCCAAGTCCAATTTCCTACGTCCTCCCGAGGTGTAGGTAAGGTATTGTTCAAGGCATGTTGAATGCCATCTGGAGGAGTATCCACAGCGCCCGCTACTTCCAGTCGATTGATAACCCAATTAACCATTTCATCGACCGTCGCCTCATTATGAGCGGCGCGGGATGCCAATCGAAGACCATGAGCAAGTTCTTCTGCATGAGCGTAGTTGTAAGTAAGGCTTACCCGCGTACCGTCATCGGTCATACTACCGCCCGGCCCCAATCCTAATCGACCGGTTTCAGCGCGGGATTTCAGGCCCTCATTGTAGACTTTATCGCGGGCGGTCGTTACGTGGTATAGCCCCTCATACTCATAGTCGGGATCTACTACATCGGGGTCCATGAGCTTCGTCGGGTCGGAATGATAACCGACCGGAACCTCATCTACCACTCTAGGCTCTGGGATCTCCGGCGTCGGAGCGCCACGCAGTCGGGCCTCCGTCGCCTCAGCTTCGGACGGTTCTGGGGCCGTCACCGCCTTCAATCGTTCCTCGACGAGCTTAGCTTCGCGCTCTGCGACCTCTCGCTCCAGCGCCTCGACCGCCTCTTGTTGGGCCTTCGTAGGTGGGACGTAGGTGATGCCCTTTCGCTCTCGCCGTACGCTTAGAGCATTCTCCGCCACCTTAACGGGGACCTCATCCAGGCTTTTGTAATTCGTCTCCGCATACTTGTTAATGGCATTCAAAAGATGCTCGTCGTTGCGGATGCCATCCGCCTCGGGATACATGAGATAGCCATCCTTCAGCTTAGCACTCCGCTGAACTCCCGCTACTTCAGGATCAACTTCTTTAATTTCCTTATCAAACGGGGCATCCAGGTCAGGGTTCAGATTGATGCCCTCGTCCACGCCGCGGGTAGCGTCGGCTACCGCCATCGCTTCTTTCTCGGCGGCGTCGATTTCGTCCATGATGGACTTGAAGGCTCGCTGGACACCTTCTTGGGTAAGGCGGCCCTCCTTCTGGACCTCCTCTATCAGGGCGGAAGTCACGCGCCGCAGATATACTTTGGCGTCCGTATGACTTCCGAGGCGCTTATAGACTTCATCATACCAGCCGGTCCTGAAGAATAGCGACCGCGTATACGACGCATCCGCGAGGTCCTGGCGGACCAACGTGCGGAGAACCTCATTAATAGTAGCCGTATCGCCGATATCAGTTGCAGACAGCGACTCGAAGATGGCCTTTACTATCGGGTCATCCAGTAGCTTCTCGGCTATCATTACTTCCCGAATGAGCCGCTGAACGACATTCCAATCTTTCACGAACAGCGGGACATAGGTCCGCATACGGAACACCGTCTCGAACGCCGTGTTGACACCTCTAAGCCCCCTTAGCGGATGTAGCCACCAGCGTTCGCCAGCCACTCGACGGAATACCGTCCAGAAGTTCGCCTCGATCTCGCCGCTCAGAATGAGGTGGGCGATATCCTCGCCTAAGTCCTCGGTAAGGGCACGCATGAAGCCGCCGGGAATTTCCTCCGGCCAATAGGGGACAAGCTCCCGCAGGTAGCGAAGCTCGTCCAGCATGTTAGCTCCATGCACGAGCGAGCGGAAGGCGGTATCGAGGTAGTTGATGATAGTAAAGCCGGGGCGGGCCGTAAGGACAAGCGATGCCCAAACGTTTCTCACCGTACCCGTTAGCCATACTATGCCGCGGATGGCATTCTCGGCAATTCGCTTTGGTAGGGCATAAGGGCCGATCTCGATCTTAGCCGGAGGCGAACCCAACTTTAAGGCCTCGGCCAGCCGTCCGATAAGGGTATCGGGCATTAGACGAGTTCCGGGCAATACCTCCCTAGCTTTCAAATAAGATGTCTGAAGCTGGAGGGTCAGTTCTGGAACGATATGCTTCGCGTTGGAGATATATTCCTCGGCAAGCCGGGCCGCCTCTTCCGTCGCTTTCCCGTCGCCCAAGTGCCGCCGGAATACCTGATTATAGACCCGAGCAATCGCTTGGTCGAACAATGAAACTAAGTCCTCGGGGTCATCCAATGCCGCCTCGATGACCACGCCATTCGTCGGATCCATGATGTGCCGGACCTGCCGAGCAGTCAAGCGATAGGCCGACATCTCATCCGGCGTCAATTGTCCACGGACCAACTTATTGAGGACCATCCTCATATCTTCAGGCGAGCGTACGACCGAGGCGATATTTGCTAACGTCTCGGTTGCCTTAGCCCGCAATTTATAACTGTGAGAGATGATGGCAGATGTCCTGAAGGTCCGCACGGCCCAGGCCGCAAAGTCTGGCGCTACTGCTTCGATAAGTTTTCCTACGCCCTTGAATAGATTACCGCCGACGAACTTGAGCGGCCCAAGAACGGCCTTATCCATAACAACGCCGGGGATAATGTTGGACAAGTCAAACAGGAACTCACCCCAGAACTCGGTACCTGGGTCGGTAAAGCGTTTAGCAATTAGCTCAATCTCCCGAGGAGAGAGCAGATCGCCCTTCTGGAGCGTAGCATAGGCCAACGCCGTTGTAATCTGATTCTTAAGGACTTCAGGATCCTCAGGTCCCCACGATTCAGTATACGTGACCGTGAAGTCGTAGTAACGCCAATCATTACGAGAGATATCCCATTTCTCCCTGTAATATTGTTTGACTCGTTCAACGGCTTCTTTGGCTACTGTATATAGCCATACCTCGTCCGTCTCAAAATCGGTCCGATACTTCTCTTGAGCCGCAGCCACACGAGCCAACTCGGTCTTAATACCCTCATCGGCCTCGTACCAGCGGACAGTGTTGGTGTAGAATTTGGTCCGCCATACGTGCGGATTGCTGACACCCAGCATCTCGATGAGGTCATCATCGTCGACGGTTTCAATCCATTCACGTACTTCTTCCGGCGTCGCTTCGGGGGATAGGATATGAGCCAACTCGGTAGCCGGGAAACGAGGCTTCTCTAGAGGCTCAGGGAAACGACCATTCAATAAGTCATCGGCGGCCCGCTGGAAACCAAGCCACGAATCTTCAAAGAAATATACCATTTCCTCGTGGGTGCGGGCCTTTAGCGCCTCGGCCCACCCAGACCCGAATGCAGATAGGGCGGCAAAGAAATTGACCTCATCCCGCTGCTCTTGTAGAGCCTCTTCGTCAATTCTGGCTCGTACTTCTGTACCCCAATATAAAGGATAGCGAACTCGTAGTTCTTCAGGCGGGTTGCGGGTTTTCCACCATTCTGTAGCACTAGCCGCCCGCCATCCCGCAGGAATAGCCTGGAAGAGATTATTGGCAAAGCCCCAGATGTGCCCAGGCAGACGACGAAGGAGCCTGAACCCCGTACCGAGTGTCCGCCACAGCGGGTTCTGGGCGGCCTCTTCCGTATATCTCCGAAGCGGTCGGATGAACAATCTGTCCCACCATCGCCACGCCGCCGCGTCGTCCTCACCAGTAACGGCGATAGGCGACCCATCCGGGCCTGGAACATACATAACATCCCGCGGCTTCAGACCTGTAATCTCCGAGAGTTGACCAAGGGCTTCGTCTGCGAGCCGCTCGCCTTCTTCAGTATCTTCGATGATTTGCATGAGGCTATGTTCGCGCTTCTTTAGCTCAGCGCGCTGGCGAGCTAGATCAGAGACATCCGGGGGCGGTCCGAGCGGAGATGGATAAGAGGCCGACAGGATTTGGTTGTCGATAGCGGCAAGCCGCTCTCGGACATCTTCAAGCTCGACCGATGCTATAGCCTTACGCTTGACGGCCTCCTCATCAATTCCATAAGCGGCTCGAATCGCCCGTTCCGCATCCTCTGACAGGCGGTAAGTACCCGGCAAGCCGGGGATGGGTTCTCCGAGCATTCTCGCTTCAGGAAAGACCTGCTCAACCTCTAGTGGCGTGACGGTCGTTCGAGGCTCGATTTGCTCATCCAGCCGAGAGATATCGAATTGCGGGTCGATAACCCGAAGCGTAGCATTGACCGCCGGAATCTTAGTCTGTTCCAGCGTCAGGCTTCGGTCCCATGGATTATAGTAGACCCGATAATCCGTCTTGTCATTCGTCAGTTGGCGCTTATCTGGGTCATAATATAAGAAGGCGTGCGGAACGTTCGGGGACGGCGGTGTAGGCTGTAAGTCCCGCACGGCCCCTCGGAACTCGTCCGTTTTCCAAAACGGCGCGGTAGATGGAGCGGTGGCAGGTTCCGTCGATGGAGGAACCGCCGGGGGTGGGACGCGCTTGATAGTCTTAAGCACGTCCTCCACCCGTAGCTCAGGATTCACGCCTTCATATTGACGTTTTGCCATATTACTCCTCTTCGTCCTGGAGCTTATCTAGCGCCTCTCGTTCTTCCTTGGTCATGGGCTTTGGAGGAGTCTTGATTTGGTTCTTCTTGCGAACCGGCTTGATAACCTTCGCCTTTGCCCTACTTTTGGCTTCTCCTTCGACTTCCCTCATCAAAACGACAATAAAGTCGTGATAGGTATTCGTCGGTTGGATGCCAACAACTTTGAAGCCCATATCTCCAAGAACGTTTAGCTTATCCTCTGCATAGTCCGGTTGGCGAGCATCAAAACGCTCGACCTTATATTCGTACCTCATTGTGCCCTCCTAGAACATTAGATATTTAGACCGGCGTCCAAACTGGTAGCGGCCTTCCTGGGTCCGAGAAACCCTTGGCGGTGCGTAGGTATAGAACGGCTGTGCAATCATTTGAGCCAGCGGAGCGAATGCCGACAGTTCACCGCTTTTAGCCTGAGCCAGAAGCGGATCTAGTGCCCCAAGTACCTCTAACCTCTGCGCCCGCGTCCGCGCTACAGGGCCAGCCGTCCCCAGCGCCCCGGCTATGTTTTGTAGATACTGATAACCAGGGCCGAACTTCCAAACATTCCCGCCGACTGTGGCCTCCCGCATCCGGCTTAATGCCTGGAGAATACGCTCGGCGCGCTCGCGGGAATAGACATCACGGCGGTCGATGACGCCACCCGGAGCCGTCTGTCCGATTAGCGCCAACTCGCGGGCGATAGCCGGTCTGCCATACGCCCCGATGCGTTTGCCCGGCGGACGTTCCTCACTGATGAATTTATCAGAGTAGATATCCCAGGGATTCTCTCCAGCCCGGCCCCACATCGCATAGAGTTGTTTTGCCAGGGCGCGGGCATCTTCGTCACTTAGTGCCCCACTACCGATAAGCGCATTTGCCATCAAGGTGAATGCCACATCGGGGCGGTTGTATTGGCTCTTGTCCCTGATATCGAACGGCCTCCACCAAGCAGGTGCCCTATCTGACACACTGTAGTCGCCGATGATCCACTCGACATCTATCGGTTGATAGCCCGGCGGAGCCTCTTTACCTCCATCCTCAGTCGTCGGTCCAGTAGTCTTAGGAGGCGGTGGCGTCCACCCCGGTTCTGTGAACACGCCTGCATACTCAGTCGGGAACAGGAAGGTCCCGCCCGGACCAGCACCAAATAGCGAACGCCCGCTCTCATCCCGATAGGAAATTCCGCGCTCGGTTGGAGCAAGCACCTTTGTTATCCCAGGGATTTTCGTCGGGAATAAATCAGGCTCAGTCACTCCAGGTACAGCCCCTGTGCTGATTGGTCTTATAGACTTGGGCCTCTGACGATACAGGCCCGGATTGATAGACCTATAAGAGTATCTAGGTCCGCGTCTTGACTTTTGAGTTTTCCCTCCACCACTACCACCACCACCAAGAGCGATTGGTCCAATTAGTGCCATCTTACTTCACTCCTAAACGCCTAAGCTCCATCTGCCGAATATACTCGGCCACATTTTCAAATCCATAACGTCGCGCTAGTTCGTCAAACGAATCTGGATTGATACGATGATAGAGACGGAGGTCTGGATCCGAGTCCACGCCAAAGACCCCGACTCCATCCTCAAAGCCTTTCCGAACTTCATTGGAAATCTCATCAAAGATATCCTTCATAGTAAGCCTTACTCCAATCCGGGAGCTATATTAGCCAAACTCCCGACTACTTCTTCTTCATTCTGTCCGGGCGGACGGCGGCCCTGCTCCTGCGGCGTCGGCTCACCAGTAGCGGACATCACACCGGTAAGCGGCTGTTGGCCGGGAGCCGACCCACCGCCTTGTCTGCCAGCGCCCTGCTCCATAGCCATCAACGTCATAATGGCTGCCTCGTCGCCTTCATCCGCAAGCTCCATCAGGCACTTGCGGATGCCGTACTCGATGACCATCGGGTGCATCTTAGCCTGCTCTCGAATCATGCGCTTTATCTCATCATCCGGCTGTTGGATGTTGTAATAACGTTGCATGATGGTTTCGAGCGACATCTTGCCAGTCGCCTGAGTAGCAATGGCGCTCTTGCGTACTTCCTCGCCGGGGAACTCCGGCTCCAGTTTTGCCCGAACGAGATAGGTAGCAAAGTCCTGAGCAACAATCTGATCGGTAAAGCTCTTACCACGCATACTACCGTAGACGTGGATGGCTTTACCTGCGGCCATCTTCGCTGTCAAACGTAGCAGCTTGCGCGCCCAGTTTGTCAGCATAAACTCGAACTGGCGAATGGGCTGTTGAAGTTTGATTTTATTAGCATCCGCAATCTGCGATAGCGCATATCCCGAAGCGGCCCCGCCAGTCAGGTCTGGCTCGGAAAAGCCCGCCTGCGCCTGCCGACGCTGGAAGAATTGTAGCTGCTGCTCCACATCCGGCGGGTTCCCAGGCCAGCGCGGGAACTCCAGATTTTCGTCGGGGTGAAGCTCCACAATCTCTGCTATAGAGGAATCGACTGCGATGCTACGACCCTGCATCAGTCTCGCTACAAGCGGCAGGCTGGTCAGCATCGTAATTTGTCGCTGCCGTCGATTGATGGCCTTTTCTACGAAGGTGGTCGTATGCTCCAGCGGACTGATGATACTATGCGACCAATTCTTAGTACTACCGGGATCAACCGGCTTGAAGAACCCAATAGTGTAAGGAATATCCGGGTAGTCCGTATCCTCTAACGGATAAATCCATTCTTTCTCAAAGATGACGGCATGCTGTACCACCCATTTATCTCTCAACGAAATCTCCCCCTCGAAGCCTTCCAACGGCATTTGTCCAGCTTCCACCATCGGCTTTCGGACCCACCGCCAAACATCAATTAGGTCCCCATACTGAGTCATCTTACGCTCTTCTGTCAGGTGCTTCCAGTTATTAAGCTGGACGCCGTAGAGCTTCTCAACGTCGTAGACGGTCATGCGCTCCTTCCTAAAGACAGTGCCCCAACGCTGTGGGCCGCCTGGAAGGAGAAAGATGTTCAATGGGTCGATAGCCTGAACCCGCATGGGCGTTTCCATAAAGCCTTCGACTATTACCACATTCTCGCCGTCTGGGGCCGGGATCATAATCTGCGTAGCCAAATCCTCAGCCAATACCGGGTCGAATGGCGAATAGATAATACCCATACCGTCACGAATGAAATAGGTCGCCACCATCGCCAGTACATCCATCTCTTCGCGAATGTTGTTCGCCTCCAGCGTACCGGCGATGTACTTCTCAATCTTGCTGGCCGTTTCCGTCTCGGTAGCGTATGGCTCGAAACCAGACGCCACCCACCGGACCCCACGACTTAACATAATTCCAACCGCCGTATCCACGACGTTCGTTGGCGTTGGGTCGGTATATCGCTCCTCACCGGGTAGCGGGTCGCGCTTATAATGCTCGAAGTTATACCAGTTCCGCCAACGCTTAACGTTCTCGTGGAAGTCCTTCGTTTCCCGCTCGGCGCGCTTGTATTCTGCCAGCAATTCAGCTAACTGGAGGTTGCCCGTAAGTCTCTGCGGTTCTACGATATTCTGCGCCATATTAGCTCCTTAATGCCTCCGGCAAATATTTTTCTTCGAGTATCTGTTGCGGCGTCTTGTGGGTAAAGGCCGTAGCATCAGAGAATGGCGATGCGATGATAATAGGCTTCGTCGTATCCACCCCGCCCCGCTGGACAGCATCATAGGCCGCCATAGCTAGGGCCACCGCCGCATCAATCTTATTCTTGCTGCGCTTACTCGATTTCGTTAGTCTCGGTACGCCGCCCTTAATCTCCACCTTAGCGAACTTGATATGGTTGCGAAGCTCGTCGTTCGGATAGACTTCGATATTTCCGCCAACAAAAAGCTCATACAAGTGCTGAGTGGCGGCGCTCATCTGTTTCGAGTTCTGGCTAAACTCGACCGTCTTGAAGCCGCGCTTAGCCATATTCGTCATCATCTGATGAAGTTGTGTCGGGTCATAAACCAAGGTGTTGATATGACATACCTTGGCAATAGTCAGAATATAATCTTCCACTTCAGATAAATCCACAATCCCTCCAGCGGGCTTCCAAATCCGATGGAAGGCGATACCCACTTTCTTGCGACTGGCGTCGTAATAGCACCCAACCACCGCCGTCGTATCATGTTTCGTGCTGGCGTCCACGCCTACCGAGACGGGCAAGTTCCGGCGATCATCTGAGGTGTCGTAGATAACCGGCCCATTCAAAACCGCCGCCTTGTCCCAGTATTGAATGGCGATAAACTCCTCCTCGCTCGTCACCCACTGATTGCGGTGTAAGCGCAGGAAGTCCATCGGACGCAGGGACGGGTCGGCAAGCTGCTGCTCGTAGTACTCCTGCGTCTGCCACGGCTTGCGCGGAACCGTATCCCAATAGACGAACGTACCTTTTCCATCGGTCCGGCATACCGGCTCGCCATCCTCGTTCACGATATCTTCAAGCTCCGGCACCGGTGTCCCTTTCAAGTAGGCTTCCTCATAGAGGTTCCAGAGTAGCTCGGACTCACCCTCGAATCCAGCATAGGTTACAACCACCCGTAACGGATATGGGACGGTTGGGATAGGAAGCATCTCGGCCCATAGGCGTCGGCTCCGGTCGGAGGTATAGCCCCACAACTCATCCCATAATGTAAGGCCGTGACGAGAACCAGCGACGCCACGATAATCTCCTGCTAATGCCTTAATAAGTGTGCCATTCGGAAGCGTTACTTCGCTCTTTCGGCTCTTAATACCTTTCTGAAGTAGGTCATAAGTAATGTCCTCAAAAACGCGGGAACGAGCCTGTTCCTCATCGTTTGCCAAACAGTAGACTTCCGTCGCTACTACTTGGTCCGCATACCAGGATCCAATCATAGCGGCCCACGTAGTCTTCCCGGACTTTTTTGGAGCGCTCAAGACGACGGTTGTGTAAGGGAATCTTTCCTCAACCGGATCTAGTGTAAAGCAATGGGCCAGAATCCTTGCCTCGTGCTCTGCAAGCCGAATAAACCCAGGCTCGGTCCACCGGCCACGTTCCCAGTCCCAGTTCTGTTTCACCCAAAATCCGGGGTCTTTAACCCATTCAACTAGCGGCTTCATTAGTAGTGTTCTCTTCCAATAGGAAATGGCCGATATCGCTTCCGGCGCGCCGGCCCGCGCCCTCGCTTAGCAATAGTCGATTTGTGTCGCCTATATGACCTTCTTCCCATTAATTGCTCCGCAATCAAATTACTGAGCTTAAGCGGCTTTATGAACGGTGGAGGTGATGCCGGAGGTGGATATATATCAGGAAACGGCTCCGTCGGTAAAGCGCCAGTAAGCTCCGGGGCCGGACTAGCCAAACCTAATTTTCGCCCCTCGTGTTGCCAAGATCGCCTACCAGCCCTAACCAATTCCTCTGGTACTGCGGCAATTGGCCTAAATAAACCTGATTGTAGCCACGCAGCGCGCTCATTGGGTGGTAACTCACTAAGAGCGAAGCGATTTAGCTGGAGAGACATCGGCAAAAATTCGCTTTCCCTCCATCCATATTTACCTCCAGCAGTATAGACATCCCGTGCTATATCTACTCGCGGTGATTGAAGAAGCCTAGCTCTCCATTCTGGCATCCGTCCCGTAATCATCGAAAATAGATTTAAGGACGGATCTATGGCATGAATGGATTCGTGCATGGGTGTAGTTCCGGCCTGATGTCTGGGATCAAGCCAAATGTATCTCAGCGGCACTCCGTGATAATAATATCCAGCGGGCGGTTCTCTGCTTGCTGGCCAATGTATAGGAGCGAGATACCACGGCACGTCACCCACATATGCCGGAACCTCTTGAAGCCTCTGTCGAGCCTCTTCACTAAGCGAATTGACAAACCATGGAGGCAAATAATTGATGATAGGGTCAGGCATACGAAAATAACCCTCCAACAAGGATGGCCTATTGCTGGAGTATACCACACTCCAGTTATTATGTCAAGCGATTTCGGGGGAAACGACGGCTAAGTTTCGGGGGACACCCTCTGGTACACGGCGTTGGCCTGGAGCGTCACCCGGAACTCAGTCTGGTCGAACGGACACCACAACTGCTCGTTATGACATTGCTCCTCGACTACAAGCTCTCTGCCACAATTTGGGCACTTGAAGGTCATCTTAACCTCCGTTACTTCCGCCTTCCTACGGCCCTTGGTCCTTGCCCGATATTCACGCATGTAGTCTCGACGACAGGATCGGCAGTAGGTATCCGTCTTAGAGAATTCACTAAGTAGCTTGAATTGGTCGCATCGAGGGCACCATTTATAGCCCGGCGGCGTGACCCGTTCAGTTTCCGTTGGTCTACCAACTCTTGAGTACGTCATTTTCATCCACTCCTTATGACAAAGCCATTCCATCGACTTCCTGTCGGAGGTTATCATCGAGGCGGTTGCCTATATGTCTTACTACTCGTTCGTAAGTTGTCAGTTGCAAACATCCTGCGGCATCGAGAGCATAGTTCAAACCCTTTGCCTGTCCCATCAGCAACCCGTAACTCTGCGGCAAGTGATAGCGGATAGGTTCCGTCCAACCGATAAATTGCATGTGGTGGCCGTGAAGCCACGCCTTAGTCCCAAACCGCTCCACATATGCAACTGGGGCGTCCTTGTGGGCTTCATAATAGTGCTCTCTCGACGTTCCCGTTGCTACTAGGTGATCATCAATCCACTCCTCAGGGAACTGGTCGAAAGTAAGCCTTACTACATCACAGTATGGCGGAGGTGTTCGATTCTGCACCGGGAAGTGTTCAAATAGACTAACAACCGGATACCCACCGACAAGGGCAGCCTCAGGAAATGTTCGTAAGACCTCTAGCTCCGCTAAAAGCCATCCAGGATAAAACAGCACGTCAGGGTCTGAATAACCAACTAGGGGCGTGTGGACCAACCCGAACGCTAACCTCTGCGCGTCTATCTTCCCAATGTTGCACCTTAGAAGCAAGTACTGATCGACATATGGAAGTTGTAGCAGCCGAGTACGCCACTCATTACACGAGCCGTTATCTACTATGAGAAGTTGGAAGTCATCACTAGCATAACGCACCATCGAGCGCAAGGAGATTTCTGCAATCTCAATTGCCTCTTGATAGTATCCCTCGACGCTTGGGATATGAGTTATCACAACCATCGTGAGAGGCATATAATCGGCTATATACCGTCGTCCGTAGAATGGGTTGATACCTACTCGTGCCATCCTTACCTCCCTGGCTTCTGCGCAAATAGCGCGAATGCGCCCGGCTTTTCTGGCTTCAAAAAGATTTTCTGCTTCCAGCCAAATAGAGTGTCCATGGCTCGCATATATTTTGGACGTTCGGCGTCGTCGAAGCACAACCACCCGCCGGGTTTGAGATACTTCTGGAAGTCGAGCCAGAACCGTACCCGTCCTCTGCCATCCACGAAAATCAAGTCATAGGCTGCATCCTGTGGGGCATTCCTCGGCAGGACTGCACCGCGCTCAGCTATATCGCCGCAATAGATAAGCGTTACCTTATCCACAAGGTTATAACGGTAGAGCCAGCCGCCCACCCGCACGTACCACTTTGGATCGCCCTCGTAGCTGATAACCCGCGCTACCCGCTGAGCCAGCCAAATTGTACTCTGTCCGGCTCCGTGCTCAATAACCCAAGATTGCGGCGTAAGAATGCTATCCATGAAATCGACGGCATCTGGCGGAAGCCATGGACGCATTAGGCATCCTCCACGTTTATTTTGAGCGCCGCAAGAAGCTCTTGAGCTTCTTTCTTGCTCCGATAGCCTTTCTTATTCTTCCGTTTTCCAGTCTTCGTATTGATTACGAAGTATAGACTTCCTTGCTTAACGATTTTGTATGGCAAGATTCACCTCCTACTCTATACCTTCGAGCATAATCAGCGCCAGTCCCGTCATCAAAGACAGGCCAGCCCCTACCAATACTACTCCGTCCGCGTCAAGTAGTACACCAATCGCCATTATAATTGTACCGACGGCCAAAAGCTGCTCTAGTCGCCTAGCTCCTTTTTGATCCGGTTCAGGATACTTCGGCACTTGGCTTTGACGTTGGCGTGAGGGGTGATGTTCATCAGCCATACCAACTTGCTTGTCACTTTCTTTCGATCTCGATGGGCCGCCGCTACCAGCTTACTGCTATCCGGCCAGCCCATCTTCCTCAAAGAACCCTCAGCAACATCAACGTCACTAAGCCGCTTCCCTTTCTTCGCCATCATAACCTCCTAATTACCATCCAAACTCATAGTGACCACCTCGTCTGGAGCTTTCCCAGTACATTGCCCACCACACTTGATTGTCCATCATCGCCCTGATAATGTCCTCGTTTCCACTCCAGCCACCAGTATGGAGTTCCCAATAGCCATCTTCCCGCTCTACGATGCCCCACTCCGGCCAATGCCAGATGCCCTTCAAATACTCCATCAACCCGTTGAGGTCACTATAGGGCCATTCCCGGACGGTTTGTAGCTCCTGTTCGGTTGGATATCCGTGCTGATCCGGCATCACTCTTTCCTTAAGTTGCAAAAGCTACACGCTGGAACCCACGGCGCGTAGACCCTACCGCATTTTGGACACACCCAGCCCTGTACCGGCGATTCCGACGGCCTGTTTACTCTATTGTGCTCGGAATATGGACACCAATGCTGATGAAGCAGTCCGCCCGTCGTATTCATTTCGCCACAAATGGGACATCTATTAGCCATCATCATCTTCGTTACTAAAAGTCATATCCATGCGCTCAATTGCCTTCGCCGCCGATAGTAGCAGCGCGTTCAACTCTGGATCATCGGTATGAGTGTCCAGCAACGTCTTCACCAATTCCTGCGGTGATTTACTTAGCTCAGTCATCTTTTCCTCCTTAGTAATTTGCTGTAATTCCCCAAGCTCCTCTAAACACAGCCCAGCAAGAATGCAGGCATAGTTCACCATGTCGACGAATACGTCCATCAAAGTCTCATCCTTGACAGCCCGCTCGCCCTTCTTCTCCATGATACTCTCAACCCGGCTCATCTTGTCTGTAAGCCGGATCAAAACACCCCGCCATGGCTCGACCCCAAACAGGGCGCTCTTACGGAAATTCCTAAACGGGTCGCTACCGTGGGAGTAATCGGACCGCTTGCACTTCACAACCTCCAGGGCGCGGTCCATAATCTCGCGCTGAAGATTTATAGCCTGCGTATTATCCATCACTCATCCTCCTCCCTCATCCAATATTCACGCCATGGGCTTGATCGTCCGTTGAGATAGGGCATTAGTGTTACAGCTTGGGCATGCATTCGCACCGCATCCATTATCAAATCTACCAGAGCTTTAGTATCTACAGAATTTCTAGCCTTCGAGAACCAGCTTATCTTGACCTCCATTGTTCCTCCTCATTATTCGGGGGAGGGCCTATGGCGCACCGCCAGCCAATCGGCCCTCGGATGTGGCGCGGTGACTTGACTTGTCCTACTACATACTACATCTCACCCCGATCCGCCAAGGTGGTACCGCCAAGGCGGAGTGGACGCGGCGGGAATCGAACCCGCGTCCCTGCGGCCCTCAGGCGGAAACTTGGCCGCCCGTAATATCAGCCGCAGGCTCACCTTTTCGCGCCCAGTAAGACTTACTTTTCGGTAAAGTGCTCGTCCCCGTCTATCTCATCGAAGTAGCGTTGCCACTCAGGGATACCGCTCCAAAGCTCACGAGCGTTTGTCCAGCAAGACCTAGCCAACGTCCCAACGAGCGACACCCATGCCAAGCCGATCATAGACGCACTGACGATAAAGCCGTAAGGCTCCGGCAGCGTTGCCTCACCGATGAACTTAGCCGCGGCAATAACAGCCACGTAGCCGATGATGTATGGGACCACCATCGTTCGATAGAATGCGGCCATCCGCTGCCATTTGAACTCCTTCAAACGAATAGCGCGGGCGATGCCTAACAAGACATCTACCGTGACTAAGCCCATAATGGCTCGGATAGACCACGGCAGCAGTCCCGGCAGGGTGTCCAAAAACCTAATCACCTCATTCATAGTAACCTCCTGTATTGCTACAAATCAGCGTCTCTAATTCATCCCAGTTCTTGACCGTCACAAGATGATCAAGTTCCGGGTGATCATTCCACGGAGCCTTGAACCTGACCACTCTCAGCCCATTCTCCTTTAGCGTAAGCTGAGACAGAACAGCCGGATGGTCGTCAACAATGTAAGCGTCGATACTGTATTTTACCACATTTCTATTGATCCACGCAACCTTTTCCAGCGCACTTCCTGTACAAATCACAGGAATGTCGGCCCCAAGATACCAATGAACCCATTCCCGAACGGCCCTCTCACTCTCGCCGCCGGGCTTAGTGGCCGTAAGTATTCTTACGATTCCCCGGTCCATCAATCTTTGAACACCATCAACCGCCCCATCAAGCGGAGATAGGTTCCGTAAGAATTCGGCGTGATGTGGCTCATCGAAATGGGCAACCCAATCAACATTAGGGAACATTCGATACAACGTCCACGCCTCTGGATTCTCAGGCCATCCGTGGCGTGAAATTAACTCTAGAACATATCCTGCTATAACATCATGCAGGTCTAAGAAGATGAAAAAGGTCTCACTCATATCTCTGATCCTTCTCTACTTCCAACTCCCCAACATACTGTTCCAAAATGTCCCATATTTCTGGGAAGTTGATTCGGATAACCGATAAGAGGCCACCTGTAAGCCGGACCACCAATGCCTCAGCATCTTGGCGAGACATATCTCCCCAAAGCCGCAAGTCCAAGCCTAAAGCCTCGATAATCTCGTGTATGAATGTGTCTATCTTATCGCCTATTGTGCCGCGGTCGGCAATGTGAATTATCTCATCTGACGGGCGGACCTTGCCCCAATTATCACTCAAACGCTCATCATCCGCAGGAAGTAGACGGACGGTATATTCTCGGTGTAGGAGCTTAAGCTTCTTCGTCATTCTCGTCCTCCACAATGAAATACATATGTCCAGCGGGGATACTTCTATCAACCCGCATTGGCAGACCATCTACTGACGCAGCATCGACACGCTCACCCACATCCGTGGCGGCCAGGACCTCTACAATCTCCTCATTCGGTCGGAGACGACTGACCGCCCGCTGAAAATAACTGTCCAGCCGTTTTATCAGTTCAGCGTCGTCGATTTGCTCGTTCTTTCCACAAACTAAGAACATGAAGCCGCGTCGCAGAATCTTCATTGGAGATATTCCTCCTCCTCGTTCTTGACAAGGAACTCGATCACCCTAACCATCTCGTTCAGCGTCTTATCAATAAGCGCCGCTAATTCCTCATTCCGTGATGCAAAAAGCGCCGCAATCGCCGCTGCTACGGCGACATGCGCAGGAGCCGGGCGGTCGGGTTCATCAAAGAACGTCTTTGGAAGGGCAAGTCCCAAAAAGCCGTCCTCCTTGAAAACTAATACGGAATCGCCTTCGTCGATATTCAATTCGGGGATATTTTTCGTAACTTCTAGCATTTCATCCTCCTTCCTCCTTTCAATCACGAATGAACATAAAATACCATATATTTACGTATCTGTCAAGGGTATGTCTACAATCGTCCACGCTAGTTCTGGCTCAATACAAGCTCTATGGCCTCCTTTTGAAGACTAAGAAATAGCTGTGATTCCTACGGGCATGATCCTGGACTTTGTGCCGCATCGTCGGTGTGGATTTGTTGACGAGAACGAACAGGTCCTCCGACACGAAGCCTAAAGTCTCGGCCAGTCGTTGCATCTCCCAACCCATCCAGACCTGCTTCCCCGACATGACTTGATCCATGCACTTGACGATGAGAATACCCTTCCGCCTCAGAACCCGATACGCCTCCGACATCCCGGCGGCATATAGCTGATGAACCAGCGCAACCCCATGGATGCCGGACCTCGACCGCTCCTTGTTCTTGTAGCCGCGGTCGATAGAGTCCTTCAGCGTCTCAATGCCCCCTTGATACAAGTAGGGCGGGTCCAGTACGACCGCATCGAATCGGTCTGCCCACTCCTCAGGTAACGACCGGAAATCGTAGTGGGTATTGCTTAGCTCAGAGTCAATGTCGTTGGCGACAACTAGATAAAGCTCCTCGTGCATTGTCCGTGGTCGATCAAGATCGCCGCCGATATAATGAACGGCAAACTCCTGTTCAACCTTCCTCCAAAACACGCCCCGCCCGTAGGTCATATCGAGAATAAGAGCGGGCGGCGGGACATAGAGCGCCAAGACATCCGGGAACTGGTCTGAGTTGTCACCCACCTTCGCCGTTAGAATGGGCGGGTGGTCGTCATCAATCGTATAACGAGCCATTATCTACTCCCTAAAAATAATGAATGATCAACTGCCCAGGCGTTCGAGTAAACTCTGGTAGTTCACGATTTTGGATAATCCACCAAGCGCGGGGCCGTTCGGAAATCTTCAGCACGTCCGCGGCAGTATAGCCCTCGGGCGGCATATAATTCCCTCGCTCTGTTTCCTCCTGGATAATCTTCTCGGCAAGCCGCAACGCCTCTAGTTCTGTACGCGCTACAACTATAAGCGAAGCCACAGCATAAGCATTGATCGGGATGTCCTCCCAAACGTATAGTAGTAGTTGATTATTTGCAAAGTCCATTTCGTTTCCTCCTGCCAAACAACGCTTCGACTGACCAGTATCACAAATGTCTACCTCTACGTCCTTTGGCGATACGTATGGTCGCAACGCTGCGCCCTTTAGGAACGATCTGCCGCAACTATCACATGTCACGAGTACCGTACCTTCATCAACCCTAGTATACCGTCCACACACTGGACATCGAACGTATTCACCAAACATTACTTCCCCCTACTTCATGTGTTCCTTATAAGATAGATACAGCGCAAGTAAGAGCACTAAAGCGGCAAAAACGGCCATCCCGATCTGTAGCCATAACCAAATCTTGCCAAGTGTAATCAAGCCTTCCATTTTATCCTCCTTCCACACCGGCTATATCTTCGTAATCCAGAACCGGTTTCCTCAACGCCCTCACATAGAGGCGGACATCTTCCGCCAGTTCTTCTAGCGTATCGCCAGCGGGCCAAACGGGCCGCTCAGTCACGGCGACAGGTTCGCCGTTTTCATCGTAGTACACCTCGTAAATAGCATAGAAGTATTCGGGTTCCGCCCAAGAGGCAGGGGGAACTCCCCGCTCCTCACGAAGAGCCTCGCCGCCTCCTCTACGACGAACAACGCGGTAATTCCAAGTCATCGGTTTCTCCTTTCTATTTCTATCACAAGTGCTCGTCGTCCTAATCGCTTTGCAACCTCCTCCACCACACCGCTCCCGCCAAATGGGTCTAGGATGATATCTCCAGGGTCAGTGTGATTTAAGATAAGGCGTTCAACGAGCGACGGCGGCTTGCGGTGTGGGTGGACCGGTACATCCACCAAATCATGAAAGACATTTGTGTACTGGGACCAGTGCCGCCCAGTTTGCCATTTCAGGTCCCCATATAGGAAAATCATCTCCACAAACCGGCTGTACCGCCGTGATGTGTTCTTGGTGCTGATAGGCTTAATCCAGAACAGGTATTGGTCGGCGGGGAGAATCCACTGATTCTCCGGCGGCGAAAAGACGATAACGCCCGTCCGAGTAACACGGAGGAACTGCTCGTGAAGCCACCGCTTCTGGTCCTCGGCTAAATTATAGGGCGGATCCGTCAGGACCAAATCGAATTGCTCGTCTTCAAAGCCACGAAGCAATTCAAAGGAATCATCATGAATCATCACTAATCCTTTCCCCACAAAGCTATGAACTCATCATAGTCCACACCCCTCGGTGGGTGTGAATTCTCGTGTAGACACCATCCAGCATGAAGACTACGACTAACCTGCGTCAAATAAATCCGCGGCCTACATCCGGTCAAGCGAGTTATTAGCTGAGCAAGCCGGGCGGAAAATTGGTATAGCTCCCTCCTATTAGTGAAGCCATCCCAATATCCACCGAAGGCATGATGACATGTCTCGCCGTCAGGATTAGGACCATCGGCATGTGCGGTTACGTAATGCTGTTCCTCCCCTGTCTGCGAGTCATAATAAATAACCGGATCAATATGGATGTCCTGCGGCCAAGGATTGTAACGGAATCGGCTGGTATCAACCACCCTGCCCATAATCTTCACTTTATCCCTCCTGCCACATCGTATTTTATCCCACAATATACGTAAGGCAATAATAACGAGACCTAGTACTAATAGACCAATTGCATATCCTATTAGAAACCCAGCCACTTCCTGTATCGTGTTCATCTTGCACTTCCCTTTTATTCGCCTCTACTTAGCCTAAGCCAAGCTGAGGCTTGACAAGTGTTGCATAAAGGCATAGTGTTGCGCATCATGTGCAACATGCAACACTGCTTACTCAGGCAACACTATACAGCGGGTTCTCCGCGTTCACCCTCCTTT
>Ga0190360_1000556_pt1 | contig 20753 bp, 18 predicted proteins | sample 48721834_MG_FD_161271 | JGI IMG/M metagenome (GOLD analysis project Ga0190360, IMG submission 161271) | Hydrothermal vent microbial mat bacterial communities from Southern Trench, Guaymas Basin, Mexico - 4872-18-3-4_MG | ecosystem: Environmental > Aquatic > Marine > Hydrothermal vents >... | reverse complement strand
CGCGGCCATGGCCATTAAGGCGCCCGCGATGGCTGCGACGGCGCCCGTCCACAATAGCGCCTGATATGCCAAAGTCGCCATCCGCAGCCATGGGAACCCATCCAGAAAACGCAACGCGAAAAACAGGCCTGCGCTCTGCAAGATGAAGATCACAAAGGCCATTGAGTGCGGGTTTGCCCGTTGCGCCGCTGCCGAGATCCAGAGGTGGAATGGAGGCACCGCCATCAAGATGGCGAAGCTAAGAATGAGCAGCATTGTGGCCACATTGGCCAATTCTGGCGTCGACGCCGTAACCCCGACCCGGTCAAGCAACCAACCGGTGGCAAGCATCCCCATCATGGCGAATGTATAGAGCGACAATAGCCGCAACGCACCGGCGCTTGATGGATAGCCGCGAGAAACCAGCATCATGCCCGACCCGAGCGCGGCCAGCTCGATGAAGAGCGCTGCGTATACAAAGGGGGTTACCATTAACGAAGCCGCCACAATACCGGTGAGCATTACGGCCAGAGCGGGCGCGGCTCGTGTCGTCCCAGCCAAGAAGGATGGTGCGGTCAGGAACGCCGTCGCGAGATAGAGGAAGGCGATCATCGGTCGGGCGCCTTCATCAAGCACAAAGCCTCGCCCCAGCAGCGACCATCTCGCTGGGAGCTTCACCGCCAAGCCGATCACCGAAAACGGTGCGTCTATGGGCGAAAAGAGTGCCCAAGCAGCAAGCGCCAACGATCCTGCTGCAGCCAATGCGGCCGCCCGCGGCGGTTTACTCCAATTCCAGGCTGACAGGGCTGCAACCGCAAGCGTTGCAAGGAATAAGAACGCCGGGGCGCTCATTTATGATTCCGTTTCTCCGCCAAGTCTCTGTTCCTCCATCGCTTCGAGGTAGACCAAGGCGAGCGCGATTCCCAGATGTACCGTCGCCATGAGGGCGGCGATCGCAAGGGATGGTTCGAGCATGCTGTAGGCGAGATCGAAACCTATGAGCATGGTCAGCAACCCTAGGCCATGCCTGAACGTCTCCTGAAACAGCCCCAGCCCCAGCAGGCCAAATACGAGCAGATACATGGAGGTCTGTCGTATGGCCAGCGGAATTTCTGCGAAGAACGCTGCCTGGGTCTGACCCATTCCAAGTCCGGCGCCGCCCACGAGCAGGCACGCGACGAGCCGAAAAGCGCGGCCCTGGGGGATACCCCCGCGTTCCTTGCCTGGCTCTGTGTCCTGGGCGCCTCCGACGTGCGCAAGGATTAGGATTCCGCATACCAGTATCCCAACCAGCACTTTCGCGATGCCTGCCGCGAACGCAAGATGGCTAAGCGCGAGCGCACTCGTCAGCCCATACAATCCGCTAAGAGTGATGATCAGGGCCCCGCGCCGCTCGAACAGCACCATCGCTCCCGAGAGAACAACCGCCGCGGCCGGTGCAATCTTCCCCAGCAATTCCCATAGATCCATGCCTGCTTATCCTAGCGTCATCAAGACCATCAATACAATGACATACATCCAAAGCATCGCGCTCTCGCCCTCGAAGAGCTGAGCGATAGGACGTACCAGACGCGAGGCTCCTCTGACAACATATACCAACACCTGCTGCAAGAAGCCCACGTCGAATGTGTCAATCCATCCACGTGCTCGTTCCACAGTCTCGGCCCGCAATCGCCGCAGTCCTACGAAGATCAGTCCTGCGGCCAGAAGCTCAACGCCAAAGGCCACGCTTCCCCATAGAGAAATCCCTGCATTCATCCAAAATCCTAATCCCAGGAGGGTAATCAAGGGGAAAACCAATCCAAGGTTATAAGTCACCCTAACCAGCGCTTCGGCTGTCGGCCAGCCAGCACTCGGTTGATATAGCAAATGCAAGCATCCCAGGGCGAGCATCGTCATGCAGAGCAAAGCCACCACCTGCAGCAGCATGGATGTCCCCTGCAGCAGAGATTCGCCCAATCCCCCCGCCAAAATGGCGGCCGGAGTCATCGGAGGACCTGCCGTTAAGATCCCCATTAAGATGGGGAGAGCCCGGTGAGCTGGTGAAACGAGCTCGAAAAGCGAGAGCGCTCCTCCCACAAGAAGAATGACGAGCCCTGCTGCCACAACGGACCGGCCTGCATCGCCGCTCGAACCAGTCGAGAGCAATGCCAAGCCTGCCAGCGCCAGGATCCAGTACGGCCTGGCCTCGATGGCTTCCCTCTGCAAGAGCCAGCGCACGCTGCCTAGAAGGGCGGCAAGGATCCCCACACCTCGCACCCAGGGCACCACCCCGGACGGAAGCCCGGCCTCGAGGATTCGCGCCAGCAGGACCAGTGCGACCGCCGGAGGGTATAGCCGGAGCAGCGTTCCCAGGCCTCTGCGCAGTTTTTCAACCGGCGCCATCTCGAGGTGCAAAGGCACGAGTCCGAGACGGATCAACACGCTGAGCATCAAGAGGCCGGCCGCAAGTGGGTGCGACATTGCCTCGGCGATGGACGGATCCCGCACACCTTCCGGCACGATAGCAGCCGCAAGAAGCAATAGCACGCCGGCCACATCCGCAAGCGCCCGGGATAGCACATGCGCCCTTTCCTCCTGCCGGTGCGCCATGCTCATAAGAAACATCAACGTGAGCAAGTCTAACGACGCCCATGCGAGCGCCAGGGTCATCATATTCCCGGCCATCATGGCCAGCATGGCAAATCCTGTGTAGAGAAACCAAAAGGCTCGCACTCCGGCAGGCGCTTCTGCGGCACGCGCGGCCGCGGTAAAAACCATGCTCATTAGCAAGGTGGCGGCAGCGTAGACGAAGGCCCAGGCTGTGTTATCCATCACGAGCACAACAGAGGAGGGGAATAAGTCCTGGGGTTGCCAGACGGATAGCTCAAGGCGCATGGGCAAAGGAAAGCTCAACAACAGGACAACCAGCCACAGACCCGCTGTCATCGCCATGGAGAGGACCCATTGCGTGCGCGCCAAGCGCCGACGCATCAGTCCAATGAGCAATGCAGCAACGGCCATGCCGATGATAGGTAGTCCGGCCATACGCAGCGACAACCCTTCCTTCGAAACCGCGCATAGCATACCATGGACCTACATGCGCCGGACCACACCCCACCCCCAACTAATCCTGCGAAGGCAGATGGCATGCAGGTGGACCATGCTATACTAGCTGCGCCTCCGATTCATGCACTTCCGTAGCGAAGGATTCCCGCCGCATGGTCCGGCCCGCCTTGAACACCCATCCTTGTCTCCAATCCCTAGATGGAATACTCAGGGCTGGCGGGCCACAAGCAAAGCATCATACTCGAGGAGATAATGCCCAATCCCACAAGCCCCACCGCTTTAGAAGTCGACGGCCAGAGCTTGACGCTTGAGGCCGTTGCCCAAGTGGCGCGCGCCGGCCGGCCCGTTGCCCTCGCCTCCACGGCGCGCAAATCCATGGTCGATTCCTACCAGCGCCTGCATGCCCGCATCAAGGACGGCGCCCGCATATACGGCGTCACAACTGGGTTTGGCGTGTTAGCGGATCGCGAGGTTCGCGGCGAGCTCGCCCTGCAGATTTCCAACAACCTGCTCCTGAGCCATGCCGCCGCGCTCGGGAAGCCACTCCCTCGAGACGTGGTCCGAGCCGCCATGCTGATCCGAGCCAATAGCCTGGCCAAGGGGCACTCGGGGGTACGGCCCGAAGTTCCCGAGACCTTGCTGGCGATGCTCAATCACGACCTGGTGCCCTGGATCCCCTCCCAGGGATCCCTGGGCTCCTCCGGCGATCTGGCCCAACTCGCCCATCTGGCGCTCTCCCTGACCGATGTAGGCCCGCGTGGAGAGGATCTAAGCGTGGCGAAGATTTGGTATCAAGGCCAGCTTATGCCGGCCGCAGAGGCCTTGCAGGCGGCAGGCATCGAGCGCTTGACCCTTGAACCCAAAGAGGGACTGGCGTTGATCAATGGCGCCACCTTCACCGCCGCCATGCTTGCGTTGGCCTGCACCGAAGCCCGCGATGTGTTGCTCAGCAGCGAGGCCGCCGCGGCACTCTCCCTCGAGGCACTGCGGGCGGTCTCCGGCGCCTTCGATATGCGCATCCACGAAGCTCGCCCTCACGTCGGCCAAATAGCTGTCGCCGCGAGGATCCGCCAATGGCTTACAGGGAGCCAATGGCTTGATTCCACCTCCCGCCTTCAGGATGCCTACAGCCTGCGATGCATTCCTCAAGTCTTGGGGCCAGCATGGGATGCACTCGACTTTGCAAGCCATGTTGCCCTCACAGAAATCAATGCCGCTACCGATAACCCCTTGATCTTCGGCGACGATGTTATCTCGGGTGGCAACTTCCATGGGGAGCCACTCGGCCAAGCGGCTGATTTTCTTAAAATCGCGCTCTCTGAGGTGGCAGCAATCGCCGAGCGGCGCGTCTACCGCTTGCTCTCGGGACACACAAATGACGGCCTGCCGCCTATGCTCGTCGCCGATCCACAATTGGCTGGCGTGCGCTCCGGCCTGATGCTGCTGCAATACACCGCTGCGTCGCTTGTGCTCGAGAATCAGACGCTGGCAGGCCCGGATAGCGCTCGCTCGCTACCTACCTCGGCAGGCCAGGAGGACCACAACGCCAACGCCACCACAGCCACGCGGCACCTCCATCAAATCCTCGATAACCTCGCCCGCGTGGTCGCCATCGAGCTGATCTGCGCCGCGCAGGCCGTGGACCTACGGATGCCTTCGATGAAAGGCCAGGAGTTGGGCAAAGGCACACGTGCGGCTTGGGACCTGGTGCGCTCTCAGGTTCCCTTTGCCGCCGAGGAGATGCCTTTTTCGGAGCATATCGAGCAATTGGCCGCGAAGATCCGCTCGGGCCAATGGCTCCAGGCATTACACCACCGGCTCGGCTGATGGCCCGCGCGTGCTATAATCGCCCCTACGCGGGTGAGATGCGGCTGCCCTAACGCCTATAGGGAATCGCCAGCCCATGCTGCCCCTTTCGGGGCTCCCACCCGGACTTGCCCGGGTCACGCCTTTTTCCAGGCCTTCGTGGAGTATTTCAGGGATGGCAAAAATCCAGCCTGTAAGGGGAACACGCGATTTCTACCCCGAAGACATGGCCTTCCGGCAATGGCTCTATGCCAGGATCAGGGAGGCATCCGAGCGATTCGGCTACCAGGAGTATGACGGCCCATACCTGGAGCGCTTGGAGCTATACGCCGCCAAATCGGGTGAGGAGCTGGTCAAGGAACAGTCCTACGTCTTTCCCGATCGCAGCGGCACCATGATCGCCTTACGGCCTGAGCTGACGCCATCGCTGGCTCGCATGGTTGCCCAGCGTGGCAACGCCCTCTTGCTGCCGCTTCGCTGGTGGTCTTTTGGGCCTTTTTGGCGCTATGAGCGCACTCAAAAGGGGCGCTCGCGGGAGTTTTTCCAGTGGAACATCGATCTAATCGGCGTCGACAACCCCTCCGCCGACGCGGAGGTCGCAGCCGTTGCCGCGGCGCTATTCCAATCGATTGGCCTCACACCCGACATCATCCGAATCAAGGTCAACAACCGCCGCTTGGCCGAGCGCAAGCTGGCCGAGATCGGCATCGGTGAGGACCTGCGCTCCAGTGTATTCCATCTCATCGACCGCAGGGATAAGCTTGACGAAGAAGGCTGGCAGGCCTACGCGCTCGAGATCGGGCTCGATGCAGCACAGCGAGACCGGCTTATGATCCTTCTGGAAGATCTGCAGGCCTGGCAGGAATCCGATGAATTGGTGGCCTTTTTCGAGGCGGCTGAGGCCCTCGGCGCGGGCGATTATTTGGAATACGACCCCACGATCATCCGGGGATTGGATTATTACACCGGAACAGTCTACGAGGCCCGCGATGTGCGCGGTCTCCACCGCGCCATCCTAGGCGGGGGCCGCTATGACGACCTGGTTGCAGCGATGGGGGGCGGGAAGATTCCCGCGACCGGCTTCGCTATGGGAGACGTTGTCTTCCGTCTGCTGCTCGGGGATTATGAACTCCTGCCGCGCCTGCGCCCCAATCCGGCCGATGTCTTCGTCACCACCTTCGATGAGAACACCAAGGCTGAAGCCATGCGGCTGTCTACCGAGCTTCGCGCTGAAGGGTTTCAGGTCGAGTGGTATCCAGAGGCCGTGCGGCTCTCTCGCCAGTTCAAGTATGCCGACCGTCAAGGCATCCCCTTCGCGGTCATCGCAGGCCCTGACGAGATTCGCGCCGGCCAAGTCTCACTGAAGGACTTGCGATCAGGTGAGCAAGAGACACTGCCGCGAGAACGCCTCAGCCCCCGATTAAGAAAGCTCATCCGGGGCGGGTGAAGATACTCACTTCGCAACTGCCGCACTTTTCGCCAAACAAGAATGCTGCTATTCTCTTAGAAATGCACTAGCCTCATGGCCGCAACCGCGGTCTTGATTGGAGCCTGGGGGACCGGATGAGCCGTCAACCTGCTCAAACGCCTGGCCGCGCTCAAAGATTCGGAAAGACGGCGGGGATTGTCGCAGGCCTAGGCGGCTTGTTCCTCACTTTCCTTGGATTGCTCTTCTCCAGCTTGTATTCGCGGGCAGTCGATTGCGGCGTCGACCATTCAGCCTGTCAGACCCAGTTGGCCCTGCAACCCACCTCCAGGGGTACCCCGGCGCCAGCGGTCACCGTGCGGCGGGAGACGGTGCAGGTCACCATGGTCCACACCGTCATCGCGACCCAAGTAGCATGCGATCCATGGCCCTGCTCCACACCTAGCGCGCCTTCGCTATACAATCCCACAGGCCCCTGCGATGAGGCTTTCTCCAACGCCCCCTGCACTTATGTCCTCCGAGAAGGTGACCGCTGGGAACAGCTCGCGCAGGATTCGCCCTATGGGGACAACTGCCGCTATCCAGAGATTCTTGATGTCAACCGCCGACAGGATGGCACCTATCCGCGGCTCTCGGGATACGATCTGGATCTCGGGCGCCCGATCACCATCCTCCCGGCCGCCCCCGCGGCACCTACCGGCCACGCTATCGCAATCCTTTGGGCGAGTTCGTCTTCGTGCCGGCCTGCGATGGCGGCGGGCTGCCATGCCTCTTCACAGTCACCGAGCATCTGCCACTCTTCACCTATGATTAAATTTCCCAGGAGGTTTACCGGGTCAATACGTTGGGCGAGTTCATAGCCCAGGCCAATCTCGCCAGCGACTGCTCCCGCAATTCCCTGCCCCTGGAACTCAATACTCAAATCGTCATCCCCAAGCGCCCGCTCGCAACCCCACAATAAGCCTTCAATCCTTGCGCATGCGGCGCAAGGGCGGTAAACTTGCGCTGCCGCGGTGCCTGTAGCTCAACGGCAGAGCGCCTCACTGTGGATGAGGAGGTTGCGGGTTCGAAACCCGTCAGGCACCCTAGCGCGAGCCGCCCGGCCGAAACCAACTTCGCGGGCGGCTGCTCCGTTCCCCGATTACCCCACGCCGGGCATAGGCTTGATTCGCGTACTCCATTAACGCTCATTTAATGTTAGAGGCCTAACAATATAGGGTTGTGGAAGCAAAGTCATCACTCCAAACCATCAGAGGGAGGTTTCGTCCATGAATACTTTGGCCGCACTCCTTTTGCTCGGTTTCTCGGCTTTCGGCCTCCTGCCGCAGCAAGAGGAGCCACCCCATCTGGAAATCTCGACTTCCTTTCCCAGCCAAGTCGTCCGCGCCGGAGAAACCGTCAGCCTGACGCTCGATATCGAGAATATTGGCTTGCCGGATCAAATCGTGGACATCGCGGTGACATCGCTGCCCGATGGCTGGACAGCCAGCTTCCTGGGCGCAGGCCGGCTGGTGCATTCTGCATACGTGGAGCGGGATTCGAGCAGGCCCGTAACGCTTAAAGTTATGGTGCCCGAGGATGTCGCAACGGGCAGCTATCCCATTCTGGTAGCAGCTCGCGGTCAGGATTCGCAAGATCAGCTCGAACTCGAACTCATCGTTGGCGAGTTGCTGCCACCGCAGCTATCACTGGAGGCCGACCTTCCGGTGCTCAAAGGAACACCGGATTCCAACTTCAGCTACCGTGTCAAGATCACCAATGACTCAGAGCAAGATCTGCTCGTGAGCTTCGACGTTCAGGCGCCTGAATTCCTTGATATCACGGTCGAAAAGGCCTTCGGCGGTCAAGAGCTCGCCAGCCTGCCGGTGAAGGCCGGCGATACCGAAGACGTCGATATTAAGGTGCACCCCTTGGCCCAGGCACCCGCCGGCGAGTATCCGATCTTGGTCAGGGTCCAAAGCGCCGAAGTCAGCGAAACCATCGAGTTGACTGCGATCATCACCGGCAAATCGGATCTCAACCTGACCAGCCCGGACGGCCGCCTCAGCGCGACGGCGACCGCAGGCCGCGAAAGCCCGGTTGAGCTGGTCTTGCGGAATTCGGGTTCGGCACCAGCCGTGGACATCGAGATGCGCTCGAGTCCTCCGGCGGGTTGGGATGTCCGCTTCGAACCCGACACCATCGAGGCCCTGCAACCGGGTGAGGAAGCCACCATCACCGCCTACATTAAGCCCCCAGAAAAGGCCGTTGCCGGTGACTACTCCATCACCTTCCGGGCCATGCCCGAGGAGGGCACCAACGAGGTCGCCGAATTCCGGATCACCCTGCAGACTTCGACCGTATGGGGTGTAGTGGCACTGGTGCTCATCGCCGCCGCCCTGGGCGTTGTGGCGCTCGCGGTCTCACGCTTCGGACGTCGCTAGAGGGCCTATGAATACGATCATACGCACCGAGAACCTGTCGAAGCAATACGGCGAAACTCCCGCCGTCGTGGACCTAAATCTGCGGGTCCAGGAAGGCGAGGTCTTCGGCATCCTCGGCCCCAATGGATCGGGCAAGACCACCACGATCCTGATGCTCCTTGGCCTCACCGAGCCCACTAGTGGCCGTGTGGAGGTCCTGGGCCTTGATCCCGCCAGGGAACCGCTCAAAGTCAAGGCACGCGTTGGCTACCTGCCGGATTCGATGGGCTTCTATGAGGAGCTGACCGCGCGTGAGAACCTCGCCTACATCGGTAAGCTCAATCAAATCCCGCGCGCCGAGCTCGACGGCCGCATCGAGGAAGCCACGGCGCGAATGGGCCTCAGCCCTGAAGTGCTCGACAATCCAGTAGGAACCTTCTCGCACGGCATGCGCCAGCGCCTGGGCCTCACGGAATTGCTTCTCAAGAAGCCCGAAGTGATCATCCTCGACGAGCCTACGCTCGGCCTGGACCCTGAAGCGGCGCATGCGTTCCTGGATCTCGTCCGCGGTTTAGAACAGGAGGGCATGACGATTCTGCTTGCCTCCCACCTGCTCCACCAGGTCCAGGCAGTATGTGATCGCGTGGGTTTGTTCCATGAGGGCCGCATGGTGCTGGAGGGAAGCGTCCGCGATCTCGCCAGCCAGGTGCTGGGCAGGGCCTATCGCGTTCGCGTTCATGCCACCGGTGATGCACTCCAGGACCACTTGAGGAAGATTCCTGGGGTACAGCGCGTGGAGCAGATCAGCGACGCGGAGCTCGCCGTGGAATGCGAGCGTGACTTGCGGTCGGAAATAGCCAAGACCATCGTCGAGGCCAACGGCAACCTTTATAGCATGCAATTAGGCGAGCTCAGCCTCGATGATGTCTATACGCATTACTTCAAGGAGTTGGCCTATGCAGCGTAGTGGATCCCCGTGGCGGGGCATGTGGACCGTCATGGCAAAGGAAACCGCGGATCACCTGACCGGCGCCCGCATGCGCATCCTTGAGATCCTGGCCTTTCTGGCGGCCGCGGGGGCGGTTTATGCCGCCGTCACATCCATCCGCACGACGGTTGCCGAAGACCCCTTCCTTTTCTTGCGCCTGTTCACGACCGACCGTGATCCGCTTCCGGCCTTTGTGGCTTTCCTTGGCTTCATCACGCCCCTGGTAGCCATAGCGCTGGGATTTGACCTCATCAACGGGGAGTTTAACCGCCGCACGATGAGTCGCGTGCTTGCGCAGCCTATCTTCCGCGATGGCCTTCTGCTCGGCAAATATCTCTCCGGCCTCGCCACTCTCTCGATCATCCTCACCGCGATCTGGCTGCTTGTGGCCGGCCTGGGGCTGCTGTTCCTGGGCGTCCCTCCAAGCGGCGAAGAGGTGGCCCGCGGGCTCGTCTTCCTGCTCGCCACGATCGCCTACGGAGGTGTTTGGCTGGGCGTGGCGATGGTTTACTCCGTTGTCTTCCGCCAACCTGCCACGGCCGCACTGGCTGCGATCGCGACCTGGCTCTTCTTCACCGTGTTCTGGGGCATGCTTGCAAGCATGCTGGCCCAATCTCTTCGGCCCCTACGCTTCGGTTTCTTGGAGGAGTTCTTGGCCCAAAGGCGTCTCGAGCTGGCGCTGGCGCGGCTCTCGCCTAACATGCTCTACGCTGAAATCGTGCTTGCCATGCTCAATCCTACCGTGCGCGCCCTGGGCCCGGTTCTTCCAATCCAACTGCACCGCGCAGTGCTCGGGACACCCTTGCCCTTTGGGCAAAGCCTCGCGCTGATATGGCCGCATCTCACCGGCATGATCGCAGCGGTAATCCTGCTCTTTGCCGCGGCCTATGTACTCTTCCAGCGCCAGGAAATTCGTACTTAGAGATTAGATCCCCTCAATACGCTCGCGCGGCGCCCGCACTTTGGGCGCCGCGCTTAGCGTCAGCCCTAGGGATTCGCCGACTCCTGCGATAGATCCACGCCGGTGTCAATCGCCCCATCCATCAGGTCTGCCAAGACCTCGCGCGCCAGCTTCTCGCGTCCCGGTGTCACCACTTGCTCATTCAAGACCTCGATGACCACTTGCAGCGGATAGGACTGCCCCTCTCCGCCGTCCACCCACGTCTCCAGCGCCGTCCGAATCGCGTTTTCCAGATCGAACCTCACAATCGCAAGCGCCTCGCCCTCCAGCCAGGCAGGCGGCTCAGCGCTTACGATCCACCCGAACCGAGAAGCAGCCAGCTGCTGGGCCTGGGCCCTCAACATGGCCCCTTCGTTCAGATAGACCGTTTCCACCGCCCGTGATTCGAGAGCCTCCAGCGCGGTTTGCATCTCCCCGGGATCCGCACCTTGCAGCGCCGCGGCCTGCGGATACTCATAGAAGGGCGGATAGGCCGGCCGGCATAGACCGCAGAAGTACATCACGCCACTGCTAAAGGCCGTCTCAAGCGATTCGGCAGGCATTTCGCCTGGGCCGACAACTGCGCCGATCCTCCAATCCTCCGTGACCAGCGCCGCCAAGAAGCCGGCCATGAAAGCGAGCCGGTCCTCCCTCAAGCCCTCCTCCCCCACCACTGCCAGATTCGACTGAGGCTGCAGTCCCGCGTGGCCCACGGCGATGAAGAAGAGATCCGGGTGCCCCTCTGCCAGGAGCTCGGCATCGGGCACTGGGCCAAGTGTCAAGACCAGATCCGCATCCTCAAGAGAAATCCCCTCCGCGCTGCCCGAGACCATTTCATACAGCCAACTTCGCTCCAACGCCCAATCCTTCGCCGTCCTAGCCACAAGCGCTCGCCAGCCACTCTCAATCGGCGATGCGCTCCAAATCAGGATGCGCGGGGGAGGCTCAGGTGTGGCCGATGGAACTTTCGTGGCCGCCATGGGCGTATTGGATGCTGTGGGCGCCTCGGGTTTGGCGACTGATCCGCAGGCCGCAACGAGCGTCAACCCCGCACAATAGACGAGCAATTTCAGACCCACGATGCCGTCACGCATGCAGCCTCCTACGCGCCACTGACCAGCGCAGTGCCTATTCTAACTGCCCTTTGAGCCTCTTGACCACAATGGGTTCTTGTGGACAATGTGCGTATGCCGACTCACCTGATCATTCCCCCAGCGCTGCCGGTCAATCTTGGCCGGGACCATGCCTGAAATGGCCATGAGCCGCCGTGAGGCCCTCAAGGGCCTCGGAGCGACGCTCGGTGGGGCGTTCCTTCCTCGGCTTCGATTCGAGGGTGCAGACGATTTTCCGAACTTCGAGCGGCTGGGACGTGTGGCCACCGGTCGCCTGGATCTGCATGCCCGCCCGGACGCCACCAGCCCATCTGTTGGAACATTGTACGAGGATGCGGTCGTCGCTTGGCTTCGCGAAGTCGTGGGCTATCACCCCTATCGCATCAACCAACGTTGGGTCGAGACGCCAGACGGCTATCTCTGGGCCGGGTCGCTGCAACCTGTCCGTAACCAATCCAATCAGCCACTTATCACCCTGCCCCGATCAGGCCTGGGCGATGGCATGTGGGTGGAGGTCACCATCCCATGGGTGGACCTGATCCTCGAGAATCCTCCCGCACGTTCCCCATGGCTCAAGCAAAACCCGCACCCCCGCCTTTACTACAGTCAGATTCTCTGGGTGGATCGAATACTTACAGATGAGAGAACCGGGCAAACATACTACCGTATCAATGAGCGCTATGGCTACGGCGACATCTTCCGCGCCCGCGCAGAGGCCTTCCGCCCGCTGACCCAAGAGGACTTCGAGCCCATCCATCCCGAGATCGAGGACAAACGCATCGTCGTCGATGTCACCTACCAGATGCTGTCTTGCTTCGAAGGTGGGCGGGAGATCTTCTTCTGCCGGGTGTCCACCGGCGCCAAATTCAACGCCGCCGGCAAGCCAGTGGATGAGTGGGCCACACCATTAGGCGCTCACCCCACATGGAGAAAGGTCGTCTCGCTGCATATGAGCGGCGGTACAACCGGCGGCGGATACGATCTGCCGGGCATCGGCTGGACAACGCTCTTCGTCGGAAATGGCGTCGCCATCCACGCCACCTTCTGGCACAATAACTTCGGCGTGCCGATGTCCCATGGTTGCGTAAACGCGCGGCCTCAAGACGCCAAATGGATCTTCCGCTGGACGACCCCGGTCGTCCAACCCGATCCCGGCGACGTCACCGTCTCTATGCCCGGCGGCACACAAGTCATCGTCGTTGAGAGTTGATTCCCCGCCACTCGCACAGAGGCGAAGAAAGACGCTAGAATGGGGTTGATGACACCCATCGCTACGGAGGCCATCGCCTCCCCCAATATCGCCCTTATTAAATATTGGGGCAATCGAGATCATGAGCTCCGGTTGCCGGCCAACGATTCACTCTCCATGACCCTCGGCGGCCTCGAGACCCGCGTGCGCATGGCTCTAGATCCCGCATTGGATGCGGATCGCATGGTAGCCGATTCCAGACCGATAACCGGCGAGCCGCTGGAGCGCGTATCGCGCTTCCTCCAAATTGTCCGCCAGCTCTCCGGTCGCAGGGAGTACGCCTCCATCGAGACATGGTCGAATTTCCCCCAAGGCGTGGGCATCGCCTCCTCCGCCGCGGCCTTCGCCGCGCTGGCGGTGGCGGCCGATGCCGCCTACGGCCTGGGCCTCGACCGCAAGAGCCTATCGCGTCTGGCGCGCCGGGGCTCGGGATCCGCCGCCCGATCGGTCTTCGGCGGGTTTGTCCGCCTGCGCTCCGGCCAAGAAGACGCCGCCGCGTTTGCCGAACCGATCCTTGGGGCAGGCCACTGGGGGCTGGTGGATCTCATCGCCATCGTCAGCACTTCGCCCAAAGAGGTCGGCTCCTCCAAGGGTCACCGCTTGGCCGAGACCAGCCCACTTCAGAAAGCGCGTGTTGAGGATACGCCCAGACGCTTTGATCTGTGCATGCATGCGCTGCTTGCACGGGACTTTCAGCGCCTGGCTACCATAGTGCAACAGGACTCGGATCTGATGCACGCCGTGATGATGACGTCCACACCGCCGCTCCACTATTGGGAGCCAGCCACTCTTGCAATCATGAAGACCGTCCTGGCCTGGCAGGCGCAGGGGCTGCAGGTCGCCTACACCGTGGACGCCGGCCCAAACGTCCATTGCCTATGTCCGGCAGCGCACGCCGAAGAGATCCAGGCTCGCTTGCAAGCCATCCCCGGCGTGCAGACCATACTTTGCTGCCACCCCGGCCAGGAAGCCCGCCTTCTGATCAGACCAGGGGCCGGGTGATATAATCGCGATCGCAAGATCACATTGCAAATGGGGAATGGTGCCTTGCCGGATTTTCTGCTGTTCCTACTTGTTCTTAGTATTTTGATCCTCGCACACGAGCTAGGGCACTTCCTGGCAGCCCGCTGGCGCGGCGTGCGCGTGGAAGAGTTTGGAATCGGCTACCCGCCGCGTATTGCCACTCTTTTCGAGATTGGCGGTACGATCTTCACTCTCAATCTCATCCCCCTCGGAGGCTTCGTGCGGCCTGCGGGCGAGGACGATCCAGAAGTCGCTGGCGGGCTCGCAGCCTCGAGCAAGACCACACGCGCCTTGGTGCTCTCCGCGGGCCCACTCGCCAACGTCTTGCTCGCGTTCCTGGCTTTCTTCCTGGCCTTCAAATTTGCTGCGCCTGATCTTCAGCGCGTGATGATCGCCGAGGTTGTGCCAAACACGCCCGCGGCGGCAGCAGGCGTCCGCCCGGGCGACCTTGTGCGCTATGTGGATGACGTGCCGGTAGATAGCTTCACGGCCATGCAAACGGCGATTCGCGCCCGGCTGGGCCAGCCCATCCGGCTCGGCGTTCGGCGCGGCAATCATGATCTAGAACTCCGACTCACACCCAGAGTGGATTACCCCGAGGGCCAGGGGCCCATCGGCGTCATCCTAACGTATCCAAGCGCAAGGACGAGCTGGGTAGAGGCCTCCCGGCTCAGCGCCCAATCCATGGGCAATCAGGTGATTGCTATCCTGCGCCTGCCGGGGCGGCTGCTCGCCGGAGACGCCACACCTCAAGAGACTCGCGTGACCGGCCTTAAAGGCATCCACGACATGCTTGCCTGGGCCAATGACATCGACCAGGCCTCCCAGCGGCCTTTCGTGACCTTGAATCTCATCGGCGTAATCAGCCTCGGCCTGGCGATGGCCAATCTGCTCCCCATTCCGGCGCTCGATGGTGGCCGCCTGATGTTCGTATTTCTTGAGGCCGTCTTCCGTAAGCGGGTCTCACCGCGCATCGAGAGCTTCGCCCATGCTGTCGGTTTCGCTTTGATCCTGATCCTCATGATTTACATCAACCTTCAGGACTTCGTGAACCCCATCCAACTACCGTAGAGCCGTCATGAGCCGATCGTTCGAAGAGATCCTGGCACTTCTAGCCGCCGAGAACGTCTCCCTCCCATCGGACCGGCTGACCTCCCTCTCGGATTTGGACCGGAAGGGGCTCGAACGCTTTGTGGAAGTTTGGCAGCGCCTGAGCGTCGATAGGCGGCGCTTGCTCATCGAGCGCCTTGGGGATCAGGCCGACCGCCACATCGAACTCACCTTCGAGATCATCAACCGTCACGCTATCACGGATCCCGACGAAGAGGTCCGGCGGCTTGCCATCCGGAACCTGTGGGAGTGTGAAGATCCTAAGCTTGTCCCTCCGCTGCTGGACACTCTGCGGAGTGACCCCTCGCTGCGAGTTCGTGCCGAGGCTGCCATTGCCCTGGGCCGATTCCTCTTGCTGGGCGAATTGGAAAAGATTCCCCCCCAGCTGCTGGCGGAAATCGAAGAGCTCTTCCTCGAGGTCATCGCGGAGGACCCCGACTCCAGTCTCTTTTGCCCCTGCGTAGAGGCACTGGGCTACTCCTCCCGCCAGGAGGTGATCGAGATCATCGAGCGAGCCTATGCTTCCAGCGATGACTCCCGCAAGCGCTCAGCGCTGTTGGCCATGGGCCGCTCCTACAATCGCCGCTGGGTAGACACGATCTTGCGTGAGATGCAGAGCCCATCCCCCATTCTCCGGAGCGAGGCTGCCAGGGCCGCGGGCGAACTCGAGATGCGCGAGGCTGTTCCAACCCTGCTCGAGTTGCTGGATGATGTCCATGAGCTTGTACGCCGCGCCGCAGTGTGGTCATTGGGCCAAATCGGTGGGGACCAGGCCGAACGGGCCCTCAGCCGGCTCAAGGCCCGCGGCGAGGATCCCCAGATGGCGCAGGACCTCGAAGATGCCCTGGATCATATCTCGTTCCTGAAGGGAATGCCCGATTTCATGCTTCTTGACTTTGATGAACTCGACGAGGACCTCACGGATTGATCCATCTCCTCCAGCTTTTCGCCGGAAATATCCTTCCCATCGTGATCGTTGCCGGCGCCGGCTACCTCCTCCAGCGGCTGCTGAAGCTTGACCCAAAACCGATCTCCAATTTGACCTTCTATGGGCTCACGCCCGCTCTGCTGTTCAGCCTGCTGGTGGCCGTCGAATTGCCGAGGGCCGAGATGCTTCGCATGATGCTATTTGCCTCGCTCATGATGACAAGCATGCTCGCCATTTCAGCATTGGCAGGTAAATTCCTGCGCCTGGAGCCAAGAATGGCCGCCGCCCTCATCCTCGTCAGTACATTCATGAACGCCGGCAATTACGGCCTGCCCCTCAATCATTTTGCCTTTGGTCAGCAGGGATTGCTCTGGGCGAGCCTGTTCTTCGTCACCACCAGCCTTTGGACGAATTCACTTGGCGTCTTCATCGCCCAGGCCGGTCGATCGCCGCCAAAGCAGGCATTGCTTGGAATGGTGCGCATCCCGGCCGTGCATGCCATATGGCTGGCTCTGCTCGTCAGGGCCACTGGGCTTCAGCTCCCACTCTTCGTGACCGACTCCATTGCTCTGCTCGCGGATGCGACCATCCCTATGATGCTGATCGTGCTGGGCATGCAAATGGGAAAAGCTGGACTGCAGCTTCGAGGTGGGCTGCTGGGATTGATTGCCGCGCTCCGCCTGGTCGTCGCGCCGGGGATTGCCTTCGGCCTCGCCAGTCTGATCCCACTCCAGGGTCTGGGGCGCTCGGTTGGAATCATCGAGGCCGCGATGCCCTCGGCCGTGCTCACTGGCATCATCGCCATGGAATTCGATACCGAGCCAGACTTCGTGGCCAGCGCCATCCTGATGACCACGCTGCTTAGCCCTCTCAGCCTCACGCCCCTTCTCGCCATTCTGGGAGCATCGTGAAACGCACCGGCATCTCCTCACTGCTTGTCGCCATCTTGTTGGCCGCGTGGACTCCCATCGCGGCGGCCCATGGCCCTGCGCAAGAAATCCTGCCTTCGGTGGACTACGAGTACGGTGGCGCGCTGCACTTCCAGGCAGGGATCAATTCGCCTCTCCAGGTCCTCCGGGCCGCGCTCTTCCTCCGGCGCGGAACTGGTGAGACTTCTGTTTTCATCACAAACTCACCTGCCGAATCGCAAACTGCCTTCGAGATAACCATCGAGGTCGCCGAGCTCCAGCTCTTGCCATTCTCGCGCCTCGTGTATTGGTGGCAGTTTGATCTAGCCGATGGCAGCAACATCCAATCCATCCCTTCCACCCTGCTGTATGAGGACAATCGCTATGCATGGCAGGTGCACGCCCGAGAAGGCGTCCGCGTTCATTGGACCGGAGCCGACCTCGACCGCGGGCAGGCAATTCTGGATCTCACCAGCCGAAGTCTAGCCGAGCTCCAGCCGATGGGTCTGACTCCCCCGGAATCGCTGGAAGTGTATGTATACCCTTCGCCGGGCGAACTCCAGGCGAGCCTGCGCCTCGGCGGAATTCCCTCCGCGGCGGCTCACACACTCCCCGAACTGGGAGTGGTCCTCGTCTCGGCCGCTTCCAGCAACGATGGTCTGCAGGACCTTGAGCGGCAAATTCCGCACGAGATCACGCACCTGCTCCTCTACCAGCGCATGGGTGCGAGCTACTACAATCTCCCGGCCTGGCTGAACGAAGGCTTTGCAACCTTGCAGGAGAGCTCCCCGGCGGCAGCTCTCCGGCTAGCGCTGGAGGAGGCGCTCGCATCCGACGCGACGCTACCGCTGTCCTCCCTTTGCGCTTCCTTCCCAGTGGAGAACGAAAGCCGCATTCTGGCCTATGCGCAGTCCGCGTCGTTTGTCCAATACCTTCTGGATGTCTATGGTTCAGGCGGGGTGGTCCGGCTCCTAGATGCATATCAGGAAGGAGCGAGCTGCGAGGGCGCCATTCAACGCGTCTATCAGCGGCCCTTATCCCAGCTAGAGGCTGAATGGCTGCAGACGCTCTCCGGAAGGGGTGGGCAGAATTCCCTCCTGAGCATTGAACGGCTGGCATGGATCGCTCTTCCGGCGCTCCTCTTGATCTCCGCGTCTATTTTGCTCCTGGTCCTCCGCATTAGACGGGCGCAGGCGAAAGGTTAGAGTATGGCACCAAGAGGAAAGACTCTGGTTTTCGATCTTGAGACGCAATACCTAGCCAACGAGGTGGGAGGCTGGTCCAATATTGACCGTATGCGCTTCGCCGCCGGTGTGGTCTACGTGGTCGATGAAGGCGTATACCGTCACTTCCTGGAAGCAGACGTCCCCGAGTTGATCGCCGAGCTCCAGGCGGCAGGCCGCATCATTGGATACAACTTGCTCCGCTTCGATTACAGTGTCCTGCGCCCCTATGGCCTGATCGTGGACCACGCCATGCGCCAGAAGTCAATGGATTTGATGCTTGATCTCTATGAACGTTTGGGTTTCCGCCCCAGCCTAGACAGCCTCGCGGAAGCCACGCTAGGGGAACGCAAATCCGCTGACGGGCTTGCAGCGGTTGCCTGGTATAGGGAGGGGCTGATCGAAAAGGTGCTTGCCTATTGCGAGCAGGATGTCCGCGTCACCTACAAGATCTATGACTTTGGCATGCAGCATGGCTACGTCCAGATTCGGGAGCGCAGCGGCCGGCTGCGCAGAGTTCCTGTCCCTTGGGGAGCGATCTAGAAGCTATCCCTCGCGCCCACCCAATCCGTGATGGAGGGCGCCCCGTCCCTGATCCACACGACGGATTCGTGGGCTTGATGGGCGGAGAGGGCGAAGGCAAACGCCGCTCCCACACCAGGTTGCGTCCGCAGCGCGCGATAATAACTGAGGTATTGACTCGCCTTCTCGTCTGGCGAAACCTCTGCCGCCACATTCGCAAATTCCGTGATCATCAACAGCTTCTGCGGGAACCGCTGTCGGTATTTCTGGAAGGCCATGCCGCCTTGATGTGAGTGCATGCTGCGGCTATCCGTCCAATAGCAATGCACGCCCAGCCAGTCGGCCTGCTCAGCCGCCTCCTCAGCCTCGGCCAGAAAGAGGTCGGCATCGCCGCGCCAGCCCGAAACGAAGCCGCCAGGCGCCAAGCCGGGGAATCCGAACTTGCCGGCCGGGTATAGCTCCCGCAAACCCTTCAAAGCTGCCAAGAACCAGCGCGCGAACTCTTCGCCGTTCCTCCAAGAGCGCTGCCAGCCCTCGGTCTGGAGATTCGGGTTGGCAAGGACTTCAAAGAATTGTATCCCCGCTTGACTCAAGCGCCTAACATCATCTGAAACACTGTGCAGGAATTCCTCCGGAGTCACCTGCTCTCCGGCAAAATCCAGGCCTAATCGGGCGGCGAGCAAGAGATTAGCCTGCCGAGCGCGCATCTGCTGAATGGTCCGGGATGATTCCTTCTGATTTACCTTAATCGCTTCCACTCTCGCCGCGAAGATTGCCTCCAGGTCCTTTTCCGTCAAGGGCCCATCCACCCGCCCATGCACGCCAATCAGGCACTTACCCGGCGCCCAATTGGGCTCCGCAAGCGATTTTCTCAGCCCCGTCTCGGGCCACACGATGTAAGGCGTCGGATCCAGGATATCCTTTGGATAATCTGTTTCGCCCCGCTTGGTGGCGCCATCGCGTTTAAGCGTAAGGTGCAGATGCGAAGCGGTGGAGGCACCGGTCGAGTCTGCCCACGCGATCAGTTCCCCCGCTTCCACAACCTGGCCCTCCTGAACCAAGGCCTGGTCCAGGTGGGCGTAGACGCTCTTATACCCATCCTTGTGCCGCACCCGGACATGAATGCCATAGGGATGGGATCGCGGATCGAGATGCACTCGGTAGACTTCACCGGGCGCGCAGCAATAGATATGTGTTCCCTTCCTGGCACGGATGTCCAAGCCCTCATGGCCTGGAAGACCAAAGCGGCCATAAATCTGCGGATTGGCGCCGAATTTCTGCGTGATGACGGGATAGTCGGTGGGCCAAAGCAGGTAGAAAGGCTTCTGTTTCTGCCCGTAACGATCCTCCGCAGCGATGCGGCGCGCCAATTGAACCTCGAGCTCCTTGGGGGTCTGTGCCTCCACAGGGTCGAGCCGGATCCCAGGATGATTCCGGAAGAACCAGCGTTCCAGATCACCTTGCTCCGCAAATGCGCCTTGTGCTCGAGGAAAAGTGACCACTTGAGCCGGCGCCATATACCGAGCCGCCGATTCGGGATCCCTTGTCAGATTGACGCCGTATCGCAGCGCGTACTCTCTGCACGCAGCGACCCACTCCCAATAATCTTCCCGGGGCAGCAAGAGGATTTGATATTCCATCGCGTCCCTCGAATGTCAGACGAACCCCAGACCGCGCGCCTTCAAAGAGACAAAGCGGTTCTTACCAATCACAAGATGATCGAGAACCTCAATGTCCATGGTTTTCCCAGCTTCCACGATGGCGCGTGTGACCGCGACATCCTCCGGGCTGGGCGTGGGATCGCCGCTTGGATGATTGTGCACCACGATGATGGCAGCGGCATTCTCCCGGATCGCCTCCCGGAAGAGCTCCCCGACTCGGATGAGCGATGAGTTGAGCGATCCGCGGTAGACCTCCACTATCCGCATCAGCTCGTTGCGGGTGTTGAGAAGGAGCACGCGCAACCTCTCTTCCTCCAATGCGCCCATCTCGTAAAGCACCTGCGCCGCGGCATCTTCGGGGGATTGGATCTTCGGCCGCTCCTCCGGGCGTGCGGTCGCAAGCCTCCGCCCGAGCTCGATGGCCACCT
>Ga0190360_1000555_pt1 | contig 20754 bp, 16 predicted proteins | sample 48721834_MG_FD_161271 | JGI IMG/M metagenome (GOLD analysis project Ga0190360, IMG submission 161271) | Hydrothermal vent microbial mat bacterial communities from Southern Trench, Guaymas Basin, Mexico - 4872-18-3-4_MG | ecosystem: Environmental > Aquatic > Marine > Hydrothermal vents >... | reverse complement strand
GCAAAATAAAAAAAGAAAAGAGCAGCACCAGTCTCAAGGTGATCAAATCACCAAGCACGAGATCAGGGTGTCAGCTCTTTCCTCAATTGATACCTAAATCTCTGAAATTTCCCTGATATTTCAAAGAACTTTTTTCAGGATAATGCAAATGCTCTTTGAAAATTTCTATTGAATTTCATTGGAATAACTTGTATTTTCTCCGAATTTAGCAGTGAGTTTTACGATTAACTGATACTGTCAAGGAACGAAAATTGATCGTATTTTTGGTATTAAGGGGCTATTTCATGAAGCCCTAATTGGATCACACTAGAGCTGGCCTCTGAGCTGTTCAGCGTCCCTTGTGTGTGATATAAGGAAATTCAGGTCGAACTGTGGTTTTATTCAGTAAGGCAGGAGAGGCCCACAATGCGAATCTTGTGGGTTTAGTTGGCTAATCGTGGTCGCTTCTTGGAGCTGCAATTTATTTAAATCTTTACTCTGATTACCGGCCTCGTAGGTTTTGAACCAAGTAAAAATAGGAGTAAAAATAGGAGGAGAAAATGAAAACAAATCGTTTACTTATTTCGACATTGATTCTTTTGATGTGTTTAGGTACTCTTTTTGCTCAGACACCCAAATGGAAACTATTGGGCATTAGAAAAGTGAAATTACATACAGAAAGGGATGTCATCTTAGTAGGAGCCGATGAGGGAGTTTTTAAGAAGATCAAACTGACAGTTAAAGTATCTGGAATCCATTTCAAAGATATGAAAGTACATTTTGCCAATGGCGATACATTTGATGTAAAGATCAGGCGCATTATCCCAGCTGGAGGTGAAACCAGAGTAATAGATCTACCAGGTAAGAATAGAATAATCAAGAAAGTTGTATTCTGGTATAAATCCACAAAGAAAAATAATAAACGCGCCACAGTAAGATTGTGGGGTATGCGATAAATTCAAAGACATCTCATAAAGGTTTGACCTGAAAAATTAGATTCTCTTTGTCTGCCACGTCCCTTTCGGCTTTGCTCATGACAGGCTTCAGGGGCGTGGCAGTTGTGGCATGTATCATACAAGATGATAGGGTACAGGTGACCTCATATTTCTGTCACTGACTCGGTGCATACTCATACCTAAGAATTGGGTAATGAGTCATACAGTAATATAATATTGAAATTATGCTTTTTACAATTATGTATGGTTTGATGTTAACAGATCTGTTCCTTGAGTTTTCATAAACTTATCGGATGGAGAGAAGAATCATGACCTGGATTTCGTTTTTAGTGGGGTCAATTGAGGCAAATAAAATTATCTTTAGATATTTAGTTGCTGCTTGTATTTTAATTGTTTTTTCCTTTATTGTTTTTCGTGTAATTGTAAGAAATGATTATTGTAAAAAGAGAAAATTAACATTCATTTCTTATTCACTTGAAGTGCTTGTCTTTGCCTTACATGCAAATTTTATCTATTTATATATTCCAGCTAAGTGGCCAAATTTACCACCCTTTCCAGAAAACTTGTTACTTCGAATTATATCGATAGTTTTTATTCTTATTGGTTTTTTAATCGTTGCAGTCGCCATGTTAGGTTTGGGATATAGACGTACGATGGGACAAGATAAAAAAATACTAAAGACAAATGGATTGTATAAATATTCTAGAAATCCCCAATTAGTTGGTTACGGAATGATTCTTATTGCATTAGTTTTGTTTGATCTTTCGTTGTTTTCCTTAGGCTGGTTCATAATGTACCTTATTATTTCTTACTTTATGATAAAGACAGAAGAAGAATTTCTTACTACTAATTATGGGGAAGAATATCTCAAGTATTGTAATAATGTACCAAGATTAATTAGACTTTTTTTAAAACGTTAAGTTGTACTCAATAGTATTCTTACGATTCAGAATTACGGCAGCCTTAACACGGACAAGAAATTGCAGTACAGAAAATCTGTAATCATAAGTACTTTAAGTGGGTTCGCGATTGTTAAGCATCGGCGTAATACATTAGGCATGAACTTACATTTTCGGAATATAAAATTAATGAGCATTAATTAAATGATAATCATAATAAAAACATTGGGGTGATTAGTCATGCTGAAATACAATATTGTAATTACACTGTTTACTATAGTGTACGGACTAATGTTAACCGATTTATTTTTAAGTTTTCATAAACTTATCAGATATAGAAAGAAAGTAAAATGGCATTGGTTACCACTTTTAACTGCATGGTACTTATTTTTGATTATCTTAAAAAATTGGTGGGATTTGTCATCACTTCAGAATAGTGTGGATTCTATGAATATATATTTTTTCATAGCATATGGACATTTATTGTTTTTGACGTTTTTATTAGTCTCAACAGCCTTACCTGACATAATTGAAAAAAGCGAACTTGATTTAAAAAGCTACTATTTTAGAAATCACAGATACTTTTGGGGATTAATGAGTTCTGTTGTTGTTTTATCGATAGTAATAAATTTTATTAAACGGTTTCATGAGTTGGACACATCAGTTATCTTCATCCTTCTTGCTGTTATTATACTCCCAATCTTGACAATTACACTTGCAATAACTAAGAGATACAGAGTACATTCTACTATTATTATAATACTTGTAATAGGAGTTGTATTTGAAATAATTAATAGATGAAAAGTTAATATTTCCTACTCGTTCCCAAAATCCAGTTTGGAAACGATTGGATTGCGCTAGCATGTTGCCGCTTTTAAAAGCGGCGCCAAGGCGCCGCAGTCCAAAATTAATGCTCACACGAGGATAGCTATCATATTTAATTTTTATCGTGTGGCACGACCCTTGTGGTCGTGCTTCTTAAGCTTTCGTTAACATTGGTATTTTAAATTCATCCAGAGTAAAGCCCGATCCATTCTCTCCTCATTCCCAAACAGGAGTTTGGGAACCAGAGGACAAGATAAAAAATGAGTGCAATAAATTACCATACCGTCCCACTTTCTCATTTCTCAATCAACTTTTTTCAATCCATCTATGTATATATTTCCAAATATCTTCAAATTAACTAAGAGGATACGATGTTTTTTCTATATTCCAGAGCGGTGTACCTTTTTTCTTGATTTTGAATAATTTTAATATTAATTTTAAATCTTTAAATAATGACAGAAAGGTCTGGCCTGAGGGCCAACAAAATAGAAGGAGACAGGTAAATGTCCTGTGTAAAAAAGATAGATGTAGAGACTTTTCTGGGGCCTATTGAGGATGAGGTCGATTTTTTCTTTTCAAATTTTTTTGGTTCTGTATATCCATCTATCTACAGGGAAGATGTATACTGGAAACCTCCTACAGATGTCTATGAAACAAGTCATGACTATTTTGTTATCATGGAACTCGGTCATATGAAACCAGAAGATGTCTCGATAACTTTTAATGATGGTATACTTACAATACAGGGAGTTAGAAAGGCAGTACCATCATCAGAGCAGAGAAAGTATCATAAGATGGAGATCAATTACGGACCATTTGTCAGGAGAATCCCAATTAGAGATGAGGTCGATATAGAAAGCCTATCAGCAAAATATCATGACGGATTTCTCGAGATTCGTCTTCCCAAGAGAGAGATCTCTCATAATAATATTATAGATATTGAGATAGAGTGAAATGTCAATGAGTGAAGAAAATCAAAATCCGCTTCACAGGCCAGGTGACTTTGGCGGCCAGTCGGAGATACCGAATGAACTCCCAATACTTCCAGTTACAAACTTTTTGATCTTCCCTTATGTGGTTGCTCCTTTAATAATAAGCGACGAAAAGAGAATGGCTCTGGTAAATGAAGCGCTTAGCGACCGCAAGATTATAGGGCTATTTGCAATGAAGTCAAAGAAGCAGGAGAGTGGGGAGGGAGATCTCTATGACATCGGAACTGCTGCAATAATTCTAAAAATGTTCCGAATACCAGATGGAAACATGGGACTGATGATTCAGGGTCTATCAAGAATTAGATTAAAGCAGATAGTACAGGTCGAGCCCTATCTAAGAGGGATAATGGAGATACTCCCTGAGAAGGAGGCTACAGGAGTAAAGGTCAAGGCACTGGTTAGGGAGGTAGTGGAGATATTTCAGCAGATTGTTTCCATGTCGCCGCTTCTTCCGGATGAACTAGGTGCTCTGGTAACAAATGTTGAAAATCCTGGTAGGCTTGCAGACATAATTGCATCCAATCTGAAAATAGAAATATCGGAAAGACAGGACATACTGGAGACTCTTAATATAGAATCAAGACTAACAAAGCTGCTTGGTTATTTAAACAAGGAGCTGGAGCTGCTTAAAGTTGGGAATAAGATACAGTCAGAGGTAAAGAGTAAGATAGAGGAAAGCCAGAAAGAGTATTTTTTGCGGGAGCAGCTTAAGGCAATTCAGAAGGAATTGGGCGAGAAGGATGAACGTACAGCAGAAATAGAGGAGTTGAAGAAACAGATTGAAGAGTCTGCAATGCCAGATGAGGCAAGAGAGGCAGCGGAGAAGGAATTGAAGCGTTTGAGTATGATGCCTCCCCAGGCCGCTGAGTATACAGTATCCCGGACATATCTAGACTGGCTTATTGGCCTTCCATGGAACATCTCAACAGAAGACACCATCGATGTGGTCAGGGCAAAAGAAATCTTAGAAGAGGATCATTACGATCTTGAGGATGTAAAAGAGAGAATACTCGAATTTCTGGCTGTAAGGAAACTAAAGGAGAGTTCAAAGGGTCCTATTCTCTGCTTTGTTGGACCGCCAGGTGTTGGCAAGACCTCACTCGGTCGATCTATTGCCCGTGCCATGGGAAGAAAATTTGTCAGGTATTCACTCGGAGGCATACGGGATGAGGCTGAGATTCGTGGTCACAGAAGAACATATATTGGTGCTCTGCCTGGAAGGATAATTCAGGGAATAAAAAAAGCGGGTGCAAACAATCCTGTATTTATGCTGGACGAGATCGATAAGGTTGGAAGCGATTTTAGAGGAGATCCAGCCTCTGCCCTCCTTGAGGTTCTCGATCCAGAACAGAACAGCACTTTTTCGGATCACTATCTTGAAGTGACGTTTGACCTTTCACGAGTAATGTTTATTACAACCGCAAATGTGCTCGAAACAATACCTCTGCCTCTTTTAGATAGGATGGAGATATTGAGACTTCCTGGTTATGTGGAAGAAGAAAAACTTGAAATTGCAAGAAAGTATCTGATTCCGCGGCAGAGGGAGGAGAATGGATTAAAAAAGGGACAGATCAGTTTTACGAAATCTGCAATCAGGAAAATCATTTCAGATTATACAAGAGAAGCAGGTGTAAGGAATCTGGAAAGGGAGATAGGCTCATGCTGCAGAAAGACTGCAAGACTGGTGGCCGAGGGGAAGGTGAAGAAGGTAAGCGTAGATCCCGAACAGGTAACTAAATTTTTAGGCCCCCAGAAATATTTTCCTGAAATGGCACAGAGGAGAGATGCTGTAGGAGTGGCAACAGGTATGGCATGGACTCCTGCAGGAGGAGTAATACTCTTTGTAGAAGCAACAGTAATGCCGGGCAGCAATAGACTAGAACTTACGGGTAAACTCGGAGATGTGATGAAAGAGTCTGCACATGCTGCTCTTTCTTTCATCAGATCCAATGCAGAGAGTTTGGGTATAGATGAAAATTTATTTATAAAAAAGGATATTCATATACATATTCCTGAAGGAGCAACCCCAAAGGATGGACCTTCTGCAGGTGTTGCTCTGGCAAGTGCAATGGTATCTGTCTTAACAGGAAGACCAATAAGACACAATATTGCCATGACAGGTGAGATCACACTGAGGGGTAAGGTGCTTCCGGTTGGAGGCATTAAAGAGAAGGTTCTTGCAGCAAAGAGGGCCGGGATACGAAATGTCATTCTACCACGACTCAACGAGAACGAACTCAATGAGATACCCGAATATCTGCGTGAAAAAATGTCATTTCATTTTGTGGAAAGGCTCGATGATGTTTTTAAATTAACATTAAAACCAGAAATCAAAAAGAAACATTAGAGTAATAAATCTTGGAGATTGAAGATGAAAGATATACTTGAAAAGTTAAATATTGATAAAATCAATATGGGGGGATTCAATGGTGAATGGATTTCAGATCTCAAGGGTGATATTTTAGATTCTATTTCTCCAATAGATGGCAGGAAGATTGCAAGTGTAAGGCAGGTTGCAGAAGAGGATTACAACAAGGTTATCGAGAGGGCACATCAGGCATTTCTGGAATGGAGAAAGGTGCCTGCACCCAGGAGGGGAGAAGTTGTAAGGCAGATCGGTCTTGAGCTGCGGAAATATAAAAAAGAGCTTGGTGCTCTGGTCACCATGGAGATGGGAAAGATAAGAGCAGAGGGTGAGGGAGAAGTTCAGGAGATGATCGATATTGCCGATTTTGCTGTTGGACTTTCCCGCCAGCTCTATGGACTCACGATCAAGAGTGAGAGACCCAGGCACAAGATGTATGAGCAGTACCATCCGCTCGGAGTGGTAGGAGTAATAACGGCTTTCAATTTTCCGGTAGCTGTTTGGGCATGGAATACCATGATAGCACTTGTATGTGGTGATTCTGTTGTCTGGAAGCCATCGAGCCAGACACCATTAACAGCCGTTGCGTGTATAAAGATAGTGGATCGGGTAATGAAGAAAAACAATGTGCCTGATGGTGTTCTGGGACTGATTATAGGGAAGGGTTCTGAAATAGGTAATGTCTTGATTTCCGATAAAAGGATCCCTCTCATAAGTTTTACAGGCAGCACTGCAATGGGCAAGAAAGTAGGTGAAGTGGTCGGGGCGAGACTGGGGAGAACCATTCTTGAACTTGGAGGCAACAATGCAATAATAGTATCTCAGCACGGGGATCTGGAGATGGCCATTCGCACCATACTCTTTGGGGCAGTAGGAACGGCGGGTCAGAGGTGCACGACAACGAGGAGGATTATAGTTCATGAGCAGATATATGATGAATTGCTCGGCAGGCTCATAAAAGCATATAAATCGATAAAGATTGGAGATCCACTCGAGGATGGCACACTGATGGGTCCTCTTGTCAATCGTGCTGCTGTTGAGGATATGATGAGAGCACTTGATGAGGTGAAAAAAGAGGGAGGAAGGATTGTTTATGGCGGCACGAGACTGGAAGATTATCCATCGGATCTTTATGTAACACCATGTATCGTAGAAGCAAAAAATGAATGGCCAATCGTTCAGCAGGAAACATTTGCACCGATTCTTTATGTAATAAAATATAGAAAGATCGAAGAGGCCATTGAGATTCACAACAGTGTGCCGCAGGGATTGTCGTCAGCCATTTTTACACTGAATTTGAAAGAAGCAGAACTCTTTCTCTCCTGTGAAGGAAGCGACTGCGGGATTGCAAATGTAAATGTCAGCACATCGGGTGCAGAGATAGGAGGTGCGTTCGGGGGAGAGAAGGAGACCGGTGGTGGTCGTGAGTCTGGCTCTGATGCATGGAAACAGTATATGAGAAGACAGACAAATACCATCAACTGGTCTGATGAACTGCCTCTTGCTCAGGGGATTCAATTTGGTGATCAGTAATATATTAATCAGAATCATTAATCAGGAGGAAATTTATAATGAATAAGAAAAGAGTTATTATCATGGGTGCAGCAGGTCGCGATTTCCATAACTTTAATGTCTATTTTCGTGATAATGAGCAGTATGAGGTTGTTGCATTCACGGCTACTCAGATACCCGACATTGAAGGGAGAAAATATCCGAAAGAGCTGGCAGGTAAATTATATCCTGATGGTATTCCAATACTTGCAGAAGAAGAGCTGCCGGAGTTGATTAAAGAGAGAAATATCGATGAGGTCGTGTTTGCATACAGCGATGTCTCACATGAATATATTGGACATCGAGCCGCAATTGTAAACAGTGCCGGAGCAGACTTTGTTCTTATGGGAGCAAAAAGGACAATGCTAAAGGCAAAGGTGCCGGTGATAGCAATATGTGCGGTAAGGACGGGATGCGGAAAGAGTCAGACAACAAGGCGTGTGAGTGAGATTTTGAAGAACAAGCGTAAGAAGGTTGTTGCAATCAGACACCCAATGCCCTACGGTGATCTGGCCAAACAAGCAGTACAGAGATTTGAAAAATATGTTGATCTGGAGTCTCATAAATGTACAATTGAGGAGATGGAAGAGTATGAACCTCATCTGGATATGGGCAACATAATTTATGCAGGTGTAGATTATGGAGCAATACTCGAAAGAGCAGAAAAGGAGTGTGACATAATACTCTGGGATGGAGGTAACAATGACACCTCTTTTTATAAGCCGGATCTTTTAATAGTTGTTGCAGATCCGCACAGGGCTGGCCATGAACTAAAGTACTATCCGGGTGAGACAAATCTCCGCATGGCAGATGTTATTGTTATAAATAAAATTGACACAGCAGACAATGAATGTATAGATATGATTCGAAAAAATATAAGTAAAGTCAATCCAGATGCCGTTGTAATCGAGGCAGCATCTCCTCTTCATGTAGAGAATCCAGATGTAATTCGGGGGAAACGCGTTCTCGTTATAGAAGATGGGCCAACGCTTACTCATGGAGAGATGACCTATGGCGCTGGCGTGGTTGCAGCACAGAAGTATGGAGCAGAAGAGATAGTCGATCCAAGACCATGGGTAAAGGGTACAATAGAACAAACATTTAAAAAATATCCAGGCATAGGAAAACTTCTTCCCGCAATGGGATACGGAGAGCAGCAGGTCAAGGACCTTGAAAAGACCGTAAATAGTGTAGATTGTGATGCAGTAGTAATCGGTACTCCGATCGATCTTACAAGGATAATAAAAATAAACAAACCCTCTGTTCGTGTTCAGTACAAGCTTCAAGAAATTGGGGAGCCTACACTAGAAGATGTACTCGAAAAATTCTAATGTTAGTGAAACGATAGTCGTTGCTCTTGGTGGTAATGCCATAAGCCGTGAGTTTGAGGAAGGAAACATATATCAGCAGTTTGCCAATACACGCAGGAGTCTGGTTGGTGTTGTCGATATGATAGCCGACGGCTTGAACGTTATTATTACACATGGAAATGGCCCCCAGGTCGGCAATGCGCTGATCAGAGTTGAAGAGGCACGTCATATTGTTCCACCCATACCGCTTGGAGTACTAGTTGCAGACACAGAGGGTGGTATGGGATATATGATTGAGCAATCCCTTCAGAATCTCCTGATAAGAAAGGGAATATCAAAGAGAGTTGTAACCATCCTTACACAGGTTGTTGTTGATAAAAACGATCCGTCAATTCTCGATCCTACAAAATTTGTTGGTCCATTTTTCAATGAGAATGAGGTCGAGAAGATTCAAAAAGAGAGAAGATGGCAGCTTAAGAAGGATTCAGACAGAGGATGGAGACGAGTTGTTCCCTCACCTCTTCCTGTTGAGATAGTTGAATATCAGACAATTCGAAATCTTGTTAATGATGGTGTTGTTGTTATTGCATGTGGGGGAGGTGGAATACCAGTATATATTGAGGACGATGGAACCTATGAAGGGATAGATGGCGTAATAGACAAGGACAGAGCATCGGCAGTACTCGGCATCAATATTGGTGCGCAGAAACTTTTTATATTAACAGCTGTAGAAAAGGTCGCCTTGAATTTTGGCACAAAGGATCAGAAAGATATAGATAAGATGACGGTTATGGAAGCCAAAAGATATTTTGATGAGGGACATTTTCCGGCCGGGAGCATGGGTCCAAAGATTGAGGCTGCCATACAGTTCATCGAGGGAGGGGGCAAAGAGGTTCTCATAACTTCCATAGAGAAGTTGGGAGAGGCGCGCAGAGGAATGACAGGAACTAAGATTGTACCATCTTAAAATAAACAGTGAGGAATCAATATGAAACAGCGAACACTTCTCAATATTAAGCCAGATGCAGTTGAGAAAAATCTTATTGGTGAGATAATCAGAAGAGTTGAGGAAAGAGGATACAGGATCGTGGCAATTGATAAGCGGAGGTTAACCAGAGAAGAAGCAGAGGCTTTTTATGCTGTACATAAAGGTAAGCCATTTTTTGATGAACTGGTCGAATTTATCAGTTCTGGCCCATGCGTACCAATGGTTGTTGAGGGGGATGATGTCATTGCAGGCATACGGGAACTTATAGGAGCCACAGATCCTGCAAAGGCTGATGATGGAACCATAAGAAAGGATTTTGCAGAGAGCATTACACGTAACAGCGTACATGCCTCTGATGGTCCAGATACGGCAAGGCAGGAAATAGGATTTTTCTTTTGTCAAAGAAAATTAATAGATTAGATGTAATCAGAATTTAGAAGGAGCGAAAAATAATGGCTATAAGGAAGGAAGATGCACTTGAGTATCACAATGGTGACCGGCCGGGTAAACTAGAAGTTGTGGCAACAAAGCCGTGTGTAACACAGAGGGATCTGTCTCTGGCATATACACCAGGGGTTGCAGAACCGTGTTTAGAAATTAAAAGGAGGCCCCTTGATGTATTTAAGTATACAAACAGGGGCAATCTTGTGGCTGTTGTTTCAAATGGAAGTGCTGTCCTGGGTCTCGGTAATATAGGTGCACTGGCAGGAAAACCAGTAATGGAGGGTAAGGGCGTACTGTTCAAGAGGTTTGCCGATATCGATGTATACGATATTGAGATTGACACCGATGATCCTGATGAAATGATACGAGCAGTTAAGCTCTTAGAGCCGACATTTGGTGGAGTGAATCTGGAAGATATTAAGGCACCCGAATGTTTTTATATAGAAGAGACTCTTAGAGAACAGATGAATATTCCAGTCTTCCATGATGATCAGCATGGAACGGCAATAATTGTGGGGGCTGCCTTGCTAAATGCCCTAGAACTTGTTAAAAAAGATATCGATAAGGTTAGAGTAGTATTCAGCGGTGCTGGTGCTGCAGGTATTGCTGTTGCAAACATGATAATGGCACTTGGGGTGAAGAAGGAAAACATAATAATGGCCGATGTTAATGGTGTCATCTACAAGGGACGAACAGAGGGGATGAATAAATATCTTGAAAAATTTGCGGCAGATACAAATAAGAGGACACTTAAAGAGATTATGGAGGGGGCAGATGTTTTCATAGGAGTTTCTGTCGGGGGAATTGTAACAAAGGATATGATTAAGAGTATGAATGATAATCCCATTGTTTTTGCACTTGCAAATCCTGATCCTGAGATTACATATGATGATGCAAGGAGCGTGCGTGACGATGTGATAATGGCAACTGGAAGATCCGACTATCCGAATCAGGTGAATAATGTTCTAGGATTTCCATTTATTTTCAGAGGGGCACTGGATGTTAGGGCTACAACTATTAATGAAGAAATGAAGGTTGCGGCCTCACGGGCGTTGGCAGACCTTGCAAAACAGGATGTTCCAGATTCTGTTATTCAGGCATATGGAGGCATACATTTTCGCTTTGGACCCGAATATATACTTCCAAAGCCCCTTGATCCGAGAGTTCTCATTTGGGAGGCATCGGCAGTTGCTAAGGCAGCAATGGAATCGGGTGTTGCGAGAAATGAGGTTGATATCGAGGAGTATAAGATCAGTCTTGAAAACAGGCTCGGACGAAGTTATGAAGTAATAAGGGTAGTACTCAACAAGGCGAAATCGGCTCCAAAGAGGATAGTCTATCCAGAGGGCGAATATGAGAAGGTTTTAAGGAGTGCACATATAGTAATAGAGGAGAAAATAGCAGAGCCAATTCTTCTTGGCAATGAGGAGAAGATCAGAGAGAGTGCAAAGAGACTTCGGCTTAATCTCGAGAATGCAACGATCATAAATCCCGCAGAGTCGAGTCAATTTAAAAGGTACTGTAAGGAGTACTATATTCTTAGGCAGCGTCACGGTATTACACAGATTGATGCCGAGCGTTTGATAAGGCGTCCAAATTATTTTGGAACTATGATGGTATATTTACAGGAAGCGGATGGTTTTGTAGGAGTATCGCTGAATTATCAGGATGAAATAAGACCTGCACTTGAGATTATCAAAACAAAAGAAGAGGATGGCAAGGCAGCAACTCTTCACATAATGATCTTCAAAAAGAAAGTATATTTTCTGGCCGATACGGGTGCAATCATAGATCCCACTGCTGAAGAACTCGCCGAGATTGCAATTCAGAGTGCAAAGGTCGTACGTTTATTTGATATGGAGCCGCGGATAGCGATGCTTTCATTTTCCAATTTTGGAAGCACTGATCATCCTGTTACCCGCAAGGTGCAGGAGGCGGTAAGAATAGCTCTTAAAAGAGAGCCGGATTTGATGATAGATGGTGAGATGCAGGGTGATACAGCAGTTGTTCCTGAAATAATTGAGGAGATGTTTCCATTCAGCAGATTGCGGGGAGGTGCGAATGTTTTAATTTTTCCTGAGCTTCAGTCTGGAAACATTGCAATGAATCTGCTGAAAAGGCTCGGAGGAGCAGAGTCGATAGGCCCAATTCAGATTGGTCTGGCCAGTCCAGTTCATGTGATTCGAAAAACAGCAACGGTAGAGGAGATTGTCAGGCTTACAGCATTTGCAGTTGTAGATGCCCAGAAATGGCTTATATAAGGCAATGGTAAAATATTTACTTGATTTTAATGAGAGAATTTTGTATGTAATTAAAGAGTTTTTTTCTCTCTCTACCTTATTATTAAATAAGAGGAGGATAATGTGAACAAGGTAACAATTATTGGAGCCGGTAATGTGGGCACTGCTGCTGCCTTTTATCTTGCTGAGAAGAGAGTTGCTAATGTAATGCTGATAGATATTGTCGAGGGAAGGGCCAAGGGTAAGGCCCTTGATCTTATGGAGGCTGCACCAATAAGGGCTTATGATGTCAAGATAGAGGGATCGGATGATTTCAGCTCAATAAAGGGATCTAAAGTCGTGGTTATTGCAGCAGGCATGGTGCGCAAACCAGAAATGCTCAGGCTCGATCTGCTGGAGCAGAACATGAAGGTCATGGATGAGCTCATAAAGGTGATAAAAAAGTATGAGCCAAACGCAATAATAATCAATCTGACCGAGCCGGTCGATACAATGACATATTATATAATCAAGGCAGGAGGCTTTAATCCCTCCAGGGTACTTGGAGTGTCGGGTGTTCTGGATTCCACACGCTTCAGAGAATTTATTGCACAGGAATTGGACGTGTCCAGTATGAATACAACTGCAATCATATTGGGAGGACATCATGATTACATGGTAATTATGCCGCGATATGCGAGAGTTGAAGGAATTCCAATCACAGAGCTGCTGCCGCCAGAAAAAGTCGAGAAGCTTATTGAAAGAACTAGAAGAGCCGGTACAGAAATAGTTGAAAGCCTCAAGAGTGGAAGTGCATCTAATGCTCCTGGAGCAGCGGTTGCAGAGATGGTTGAAGCGATAGTTCGCGATTCAAGAAGGATAATATGTGCGGCCTCTTATCTCAATGGTGAGTATGGCCATAAGGACATTTGTCTCGGTGTTCCTGTACTCTTGAGTAAGAATGGGATCGAAAAGATAATAGAACTTGAGCTTACACTATCTGAAAAAGAGGCTTTTGATAAGTCTGCGGCAGTCGTTAAGAATGCCATCAAATCGTTGGATATTGACACAGAGAAGAAGAAGGAGGGCTAATCATGAAGAAGGTAACAGTGATTGGTAGCGGTAACGTGGGAGCCACATCGGCTCTTTATATTGCAGAGAAACGTCTTGCAGATGTAGTCCTCATCGATATTATAGAAGGGCTTGCTTATGGTAGAGCACTGGACTCTGTTGAGGCGGCTCCAATAAGGCATTATGATGTCCGAATCGAAGGAACAACAGACTTCTCCAAGATGGTAGATTCTGATGTGGTAGTAGTAACAGCAGGCAAGGCAAGAACACCTGGAATGTCAAGAGACGATCTTCTTCAGATAAATGCCAAGATAATTTCATCTGTTTCAAAAGAGATTGCTCGATATGCTCCTAATGCAATTCTTATAATGGTTTCAAATCCTTTAGATGTTATGTGTTATGAGGCTCTGAAGGTGACTGGTTTTGCATTAAAGAGAGTTGTGGGGATGGCAGGAGTTCTTGATTCAACACGTTTCAGATATTTTTTAGCCGATAGACTTGGAGTGAATGTAAGCGATACAACGGCACTCGTTCTGGGTGGGCATGGCGATTCGATGGTGCCCCTGCCGAGGTATACAACGATTGGTGGCATTCCTATAACAGAACTTCTTTCAAAGGACGATATTGAAAAACTTGTTGAGAGAACAAGGAAGGGCGGTGCAGAGATAGTCTCCTATTTAAAGACAGGAAGTGCTTTCTGGGCACCTGCAGCAGCCGTTACAGAGATGGTAGAGTGCATTGTTCGGGACAAAATGCGGATACTTCCATGTTCGGCATATCTGAGAGGCGAGTATGGAATAGATGGGCTGTTTGTAGGTGTTCCTGTTAAATTGGGTAAGAATGGAGTGGAAGAGATAATCGAACTTTCACTGACAAAAGAGGAGAATGAGGCATTAAAGAATTCGGCTGCAAAGGTAAAGGAAATAATTGAGAAGTTGGAAGACATGCGCTTGATTTAATGGAGAACAGAAAACCTGATTGGAGGCATGAGAGATTAATGCGAATTGAGATTCCTTATGGACGTGATTTTATAGAGGCATACATAAATGACGAAAATTTTGGTGAAATGGTCTACCCCAATAAGGTAGAAATAGGTGATGAGACAGAAACCCTGATGAAGGCCCTGGAGAATCCTATTGCGTCTAAATCCTTTGATGAATTTCTCGATGATGCCAAGGATATTCTTTTTATTGTAAATGACGGAACCAGGCCCACACCAACGGCCAAGGTTTTAGATATTATTCATCACAAAATAAAAGATAGAGATATTCGATTCATAATTGCTACAGGATGCCACAGACCACCTACAGAAGAGGAACTTCAGGAGATTTTCGGAAGACATTTAGATGAGTTCAGAGATAGGATTCATGTGCATGACGCAAAGAATGACGAAATGGTCTTCCTTGGAGTGTCCAAGAATGGAACAGAGATGGAGGTAAACAGGCTTGGAGTAGAGGCGCACAAGATCATAATAATAGGATCTGTAGAGCCGCACTATTTTGCTGGATACACGGGCGGCCGAAAGGCCTTCTTGCCGGGAATAGCCTCCTACAAGACGATCGAACAAAATCACAAACTTGCACTCAAAATGAGTGCTCAGGCCATGGTTCTGGAGGGCAATCCTGTTCATGAGGATATGGAAGATGCAATCAAGACAATAAAAGATAAAGAAATTTTTTCTATAATGACCGTTCTTGATCGGGATGACAGGATTTATGCTGCAACAGCAGGAGACATTACAGAGTCGCTGATGGCTGCAATCGAGAGTTCACATGAGGTCTTTTCTGTTGAGATTAAGGAAAAGGCCGATATTGTTGTAGCGGTTGCCCCGCACCCGATGGATGTAGATCTCTATCAATCTCAAAAAGCGCTCGATAACGCAAAACTTGCCCTGAATCAGAATGGGATACTTATATTGGTCTCAAGATGCAGAAGCGGTGTGGGGCATGACACCTTTGTAAAATTGCTGTCAAGTGCAAAAGATCCACAGGATGCACTTGATAAGATTGAGGAAGAGTATGTTCTTGGTTATCACAAGGCAGCAAAGATGGCAGAGATTGCAAGGTGGGCTCAGATGTGGGCAGTAACCAGTATAGATCATGACCTTATGAGGTCGATATTTATAAAACCTTTCTGGTCCATCCAACAGGCACTTGATGCTGCAGTTGCGGAGAAGGGAAGGGAGAAGATACTGTTCATGATGGCTGCAAGTATGACCGTTCCGCGATTGAGAAAGCGTTTGATAATGAAACCAAGACGTTATATATTTGGAATTTCTGATACCAGGACCGATCTAAATAAAAAGGAGTCTGTGAAACTTCCTGAAGAAGACAGGATGATTGCATCGCTCATGGAGAGCAGATAGGGAATCCAATTTATAAGACAATTTCTATTTCAGATGTAGATTTTCTTCCAACTGCTGTTCTACCAAATGCAGAAAGTTTTTTGCCCAGGATGAGAGATACTTTTCTTTTCTTAGTATAATTCCATACTGGCTCTTTCCAAAATATTTGTCAACAGGAATGGTTTTTAATTTATATGCTGTAGGATGATACAGTGCAATCTTTGGAATTATGGCAATACCAATTCCCATTTCTACATATCTTTTTATTGTTTCTGCGTTTGTTGCCTCCATTACGATTTCGGTATCTAAATGTGTTTCCTCAAATACGCAGTCGAACTCCTTGCGTGTAACGAGTCCCTCTTCATAAGTTATCATTGGATATTGAGATATATCGAGTAGAGTTATATGCTTCTTCTTTGCAAGAGGATGATTCATGTTGGTTATTAATACCCTTTCGAATGGTTTGAGTTTTATGCATCTTAAGTTTTGAGGAAGTGTTGTAACAGGAGCGAGCCCGAAATCTATTTCGCCCGAAAGTGCGAGTGAGACAATTTCGTTCCATCTTCTCTCAAGAATCGTTAATCTGATATGGGGATATTTCTCGGTATACTTTTTTATGATAGGCGGCAGATAGTTCATTATCATGAATGTTGTGGCTGCTATTGTGAGGACTCCATGCTGACTTCCCTTCATATCTTCGAATGTAGATTTGAGAGAGTCGATTTGCTGGATGAGAGGGGAGATAAGATCAAATAGAAGTTTTCCATCAGAGGTAAGCTCTTTCCTGGGGCCGTATCTGTTGAACAGCTTTACACCTATCTCTTTTTCGAGCGATTTTATCTGCTGGCTTACTGCAGATTGGGTGACAGCCATTTTCTCTGCTGCTTTTGTCAAGCTGCCGTAACGGATGCTGTAATAAAAACCCTTCAGCTGTTGTAGTTCCATTTTTTTAAACCTCAAATATAATATAGTAACTTATATATCTTCAATTTAATCAATGGCTTCAATCATGTCAAGAAAAATGTTGAATCTTTTTCAATCATAAGTGAAATTAATTATTATTATAAATATTTTTTTCTTGATTTATAATATCAATTATTGTAAGTTCTAATCAATATAAATCTATCAATCTATCAGGGATACTTAGATAGACTAATGATTGAAATAGAAAATCATGTTATTAAACAGAAGGATTCAGGAAGTATATAATGCTCAGTTCAGAGATACATTTGAATTGAGCATTTTTTTATTAGATTATTAGGCATAAACAAGTCAAGGAGAGAGGTAAATGGCCAAACCAAAATTCGCAATTTACTGGGCTGGTAGCTGTGGTGGATGTGAGATCGCCTTTTTGGACATAAGAGAGAAGATACTGGATGTAGACAAGGCGGTTGATATTGTTTTTTGCCCCTGTATAATGGATACAAAATATAAAGATATTGAGGCCATGTCAGATGGAGAGATAGATGTGTGTCTCTTTAATGGTGTAATCCGAAATGAGGAAAATCTCCATCTTGCCGAACTGCTCAGAAAGAAATCAAAGATTCTTGTGGCCTATGGATCCTGTGCAACAGAGGGTTGTATTCCAGGACTGGGAAATCTGACCAACAGCGATGAAATCAAAAAATATGTCTATGAGCAGTCGCCGTCGACTGTAAATCCTGAAAAAATATATCCACAGACTAAAACAAAGGTCAAGTCTGGAGAGTTGACGATCCCGGCTATGTTTAAATATGTTCGCACACTCGAGCAGGTTGTGGATGTTGATTATAAGATGCCGGGCTGTCCACCGGTTGCCGAGCAGATATGGGCAGTCATTGAGGTAATTCTTTCAGGCAAATTACCTCCAAAGGGATCGGTAGTGGGTATTAATCCAAAGACTGTTTGTGATGAATGTGACAGGACAAAGGACGAGAAGAGGGTTAAAAAGTTTGTACGTCCCCATCTTGTTGATCCAAAGGAGATCGATCCTGAGAGATGTCTTCTTGAGCAGGGGATCATATGTAATGGTCCTGCCACAAGAGCAGGGTGCGGCGCCCTCTGTCCTCAGGTCAATCTTGGATGCAGGGGGTGTTATGGACCTGCGGAGGGCATTGAGGATATGGGAGGAAAACTGGCTGGAGCAATAGCATCGATAATCGACAGTGACGACCCGGAAGAAATAGAAAAGATAGTCGATCAGATTGTCGATCCTGTTGGAACATTTTATAGATTTAACCTACCAAGTTCACTTTTAGGGAGAAAGGTTGAATGAAGAAGGTAACAATAGATCCAATTACACGACTCGAAGGTCATGGAAAGATCGAGATTTTTTTAGATGATAAGGGTAATGTTGATGATGCATATCTTCAGATTCCTGAACTAAGGGGGTTTGAAAAATTCTGCCAGGGACGACCAGTCGAAGAGATGCCCCGAATAACATCCAGGATTTGTGGAGTCTGTCCAGAGGCTCATCTCATGGCCTCTGCCAAGACATGCGATGCAGTATATCATATAGACATACCCCGCACTGCAAAGCTGCTGCGCGAACTGCTCTATATGATTTTTTATGTAACAGATCACACAACCCATTTTTATGCACTGGCAGGTCCTGATTTTGTTGTTGGACCTGGTGCCCCAAAAGAGCAGAGGAACATACTTGGAATTGTTCATAAAGTGGGTGTTGAAATAGGCGGAAAGGTAATAGGAATCAGGGGCACGTGTCATGAACTCATTAAAAAGATAGGCGGAAAGTCGGTACATCCTGTTGGTGCTGTTCCAGGAGGCATGAGCAAGGGCATGACAAAAGAGCTGCAGAAGGAGGTTCTTGAGGCTGGCAAAGAGGCTGTTGAATTTGGTAAGTTTACAATTCAATTATTTAATGATATTGTCCTTAAAAACAAAGAATATGTTGATCTCATATTGAGCGATACATTTACACACAACACATATAACATGGGTCTGGTGGATGAGAACAATCATGTAAACTTCTATGATGGTGATATTCGTGTTGTAGGGCCTGATGGAAAAGAGTTTGTAAAGTTCAAGCCAGAAGATTATCTTAATCATATTGAAGAGCATGTAGAACCGTGGTCGTATCTCAAGTTCCCCTTTCTAAAAAAGATAGGATGGAAGGGATTTGTGGACGGCCCAGACAGCGGTGTATATAAGGCCACGCCTCTTTCAAGATTGAATGCATCGGATGGCATGGCAACCCCGCTGGCAAATGAAGAACATGATCGAATGTATAAAACACTCGGAGGAAAACCTGTTCAGCAGACTCTGGCAACTCATTGGGCAAGAATAATTGAGCTTCTCTATGCTGCAGAAAGATGGGTAGAACTTGCAAGCGATCCCGACATTACAGGTCCTGATTATAGAAAAGTTCCTACTGAAACACCAGATGAAGGTGTTGGTGTTGTTGAGGCTCCACGAGGAACACTATATCATCACTATAAAACAGATGAAAATGGAATAATTAAAGAAGCAAATCTCATTGTGGGAACTACCAATAATAATGCTCCAATCAATATGTCGGTAAAGAAGGCCGCACAGGGATTGATAAAGAATGGTAAGATAGATGATACAATTCTTAACATGGTAGAGATGGCATTTCGTGCATATGATCCCTGTTATGGATGTGCAACTCATACTCTTCCAGGCCAGATGCCGCTGATTGTAAAGATTTATGACTATAAAAGGGAACTTATCAAGGAGCTAAGAAGAGATTAGTAATAGTTGACCATGAATATACTCGTCTTAAATTGTGGGAGTTCGTCGGTCAAGTTTCAACTGATCGACATGAAAGGGGAGGAGGTAATAGCAAAGGGCCAGGTGGAAAAGATCGGCTCGAGTGATGCAATAATAACCTACAGACCAAGGAACAAAAACAGGCTGCGGGAGATACGAGAAGTCATAAATCACGATACTGCCTTAGAGATAGTTCTTTCTCTTCTTCTCCATCCACAGCACGGTGTGATAAAAGAGAAGGAGCAGATAGATGGCATCGGACATAGAGTAGTTCATGGTGGTGAGGAGTTCTCAGATTCTGTTTTGATAACAGAGAAGGTAAAGTCTGCGATACAGAGATGCGTTCAGTTTGCACCATTGCACAATCCGCACAATTTGAGTGGAATAAAGGCATGCGAAAAGCTGCTGCCAGGCATACCACAGGTTGCGGTGTTTGATACTGCATTCCATCAGACGATTCCTCCCAAGGCTTATATTTATGGTCTACCATTTGCCTTATATAAGAAACTCGGAATAAGACGGTATGGATTTCATGGAACTTCACACAAATATGTAGCAGAACAGGCGGCTGAGATTCTTGAAAAACCGCTGGAGAAATTGAAGATTATTACATGCCATCTTGGCAATGGTGCGAGCATCACAGCAATCGATAAGGGATTTTCAGTTGATACGACAATGGGATTTACACCACTCGAAGGGCTTGTAATGGGAACCAGATGTGGAGATATAGATCCTGCACTCGTTCCATATATAATGGATAGAGAGAAGCTCTCCACAAGAGAGATAGAAACAATAATGAATAAAAACAGCGGTATGCTTGGGCTGACAGAGACCTCAAACGATATGAGGGAGATAGAGGCAGAAGCGTCGAGAGGAAGTCAGCAGCATAAATTGGCTCTCGAAGTTTACTGCTATCGTCTGAGGAAATATATTGGGGCATACATGGCTGTACTTGATGGCGTTGATTGTATTGTTTTTACTGGAGGCATAGGAGAGAAGTCCTACTATGTAAGGGAGAGAGCACTGAGTGGTCTCGATGGGCTCAGGATCAAGATCGATCCCTACAAAAACAAGAAGAATGA
>Ga0190360_1000554_pt1 | contig 20761 bp, 15 predicted proteins | sample 48721834_MG_FD_161271 | JGI IMG/M metagenome (GOLD analysis project Ga0190360, IMG submission 161271) | Hydrothermal vent microbial mat bacterial communities from Southern Trench, Guaymas Basin, Mexico - 4872-18-3-4_MG | ecosystem: Environmental > Aquatic > Marine > Hydrothermal vents >... | reverse complement strand
TTTAAAAAAGATTCTTCTCCATGTCTACCAGTAAACAACAGAAATTTGCTTTCTGAAGGTTACTCTTTGTGAAAATGAAAGCTTTTTTTCCGTCCTCTTTGGTAGGGAATTATGAACAAAGTTCAGAAAAAAAAGAAAGAAGCTTCAGGCAAAGTTAGTGGTCACAGATGGCGGTTGAGACAGAAGTTTTTGCAAGGAGGTCTTGAAGGTTTTCTTGACTATGAAATAATTGAACTCCTTCTTACTCTGGGCACACCCCGTAGAGACTGTAAACAACAGGCTAAAGATGCGATAAAAAGATTTAAATCTTTAAGAGGAGTGTTGGAAGCTGAAGAGGAAGAGCTTCAAGAGATAGAAGGCCTCGGTCCCCACAATATTTTCGGTCTAAAACTCGTTCAGGAGGTTTCCCGTCGCTTTCTCAAAGAGCGGATGATGAGCAGACCAGTTTGCCATTCTTCTCAGGAAGTATTTGATTATCTCTATCATAGCCTTAGGGATTTAAAGGTGGAAAGATTCGAGGTGATTTTTTTAGATGCCAAGAATCAGATAATTGAAGCTAAAACTTTTTTTGAGGGCACCGTAGATTCCAGCGCTGTTTATCCTCGAGAAATTATAAAAATTGCTTTGAAGCTGGGGTGTTCCTCATTAATTTTTGTCCATAATCATCCCTCTGGTGATCCCCAGCCTTCAGCTAGCGATAAAGAAATTACCAAAGATCTCGTTTTTGCAGCTCAAATGATGCAGATAAGAGTTTTAGATCATATAATAATTGGAAATAACTGCTATTTCAGCTTTGCTGATAAAGGTCTGATTGAAGACTATAATCTTCTGTTTAGAAGTTTAAACAAGACATAGATGGTATCAGGTCTTGAAATTTGACACTATTTTTGAATATTGGTAAACATTGATAATTAATGTTAATAGCCATCTGCTTCACTTTATCTGCTTGTCTTAAACATTTTCCCTAATAAAAGAAATAAGTTTGGTTATTTTTATGACAAAAAATTTGTAAAAATTCGCTTCTATGGGTAGACTCATAAGATAAGGAGGAGAAAATGACCGATGATATGACTATAGCCCAAAGGATAAAAATTAAGCCAATTGAGTCCATAGCTGAGAAATTAGGACTAGATAGCAGTTCTTTGGAGCCCTATGGTCCTTATAAGGCTAAAATAACCTATGAAAGAGCCATTAAAGCAAAAGAAAAAAAAGGTAAGCTGGTTATGGTGACAGCTATGACACCTACGCCTGCTGGGGAAGGTAAAACTACTACTTCTATAGGTCTAACTGATGCTTTTAATCAATTAGGTCTTAGAGCCGTAGCTGCCCTTCGAGAGCCATCGCTTGGTCCTGTATTCGGCCGAAAAGGTGGAGCTACAGGTGGTGGCTATGCTCAGGTAATGCCCCGGGATGAAATAAACCTTCATTTTACCGGAGATATCCATGCTGTTACCGCTGCCCATAATTTACTGGCAGCCATGGTTGATAACCGTCTCCATTTCGAAGGTGTCAGCGGACTCCTTGACTGCCGGCGAGTTACCTGGAAGAGAGTGTTGGATGTAGATGATCGGGTGCTGCGGGAGGTGGTAGTTGGCATAGGTGGGCCCCTGCGAGGCATAGCCCGGGAAACCGGCTTTGAAATTACAGCTGCTTCAGAAGTGATGGCTATTCTTTGTTTAGCTAAAGATTTAAATGATTTGAAGCAGAGAATCGGCCAAATAATGGTTGGTTATTCTCCTGATAGAAAACCTGTTTTTGCCTATCAACTGAAAGTAGCTGGAGCTATGGCCACTCTGCTCAAAGAAGCCATTAAACCTAATCTGGTTCAGACCCTGGAGGCTAATCCTGTTCTTATCCATGGGGGGCCTTTTGCTAATATTGCTCACGGTACAAGCTCAGTTATTGCTACTCGGTTGGCTCTTGAGTTAGCCGAGATGGTGGTTACTGAAACAGGCTTCGGTTCAGATTTAGGAGCTGAGAAGTTTTTCGATATTGTCGTTCGCACAGGTCATATTCCACCTCCGGATGCCTGTGTCTTAGTGGTCACAGCTCGAGCTCTCAAGCTTCATGGAGGAGTTCAATTGGCTGAAGTTACCCAAGAGAATGTCAAGGCCATTGAGAAGGGTTTTGCCAATCTAAAAAAACATATAGAGAACTTAAATCTATTTGGAGTGCCGGTAGTGGTTGCCCTCAACAAATTTTCTACCGATACTGAGGAAGAACTGAGAAAAATTGCCAGCCTCTGCCAGGGAGAAGGAGTAGATGTAGCCTTAAGCGAGGTTTACACTCAGGGAGGAAAGGGCGGACTGGATTTGGCTGAAAAAGTAGCTAAGGCCTGTAAAGAGAAAAAGACTAGCTTTAAATTTCTTTATCCTTTAGAGATGCCTCTCTTGGAAAAGATAGAGACTGTAGCCAAAAATATTTATGGGGCAGCGGATATTGCAATGGAAGGCAAAATAAAAAGGAAAATCCTTAGGATGGAAAAAGAAGGCTTTGGTCATTTGCCTGTCTGTATAGCTAAAACTCAATATTCTCTCTCTGATGATGAGGAATTATTGGGAAAACCAGAAGGCTTTAATCTCATCGTCACTGATGTTTCTCTTAGTTCAGGTGCAGGATTTGTCGTAGTTTATTGCGGCGATATTATGACTATGCCTGGCTTGCCTAAGTCACCAGCTGCCGAGAGAGTTGATATCTCAGAGACAGGAGAAATAACCGGGCTTATTTAAAATAAAAAATTTAGATTGGAAAAGTTGCTATCCTGCCCTTCAGAGCATTTACAGGTTATTTTAATTATGATAAAAAAAGAGGGAATTGTTATTAAATCCATTTCGAAAGGGTATTGAACAAAATGTATGAATTAAGAGATGTTTATATTGTTAGTGCAGCTCGCACCCCTATTGGCAATTTTTTAGGTTCTCTGTGCTCCTTTAAGGCGCCTGAGCTAGGTGGTATGGTCATCAAAGAGGCTGTTAAGAGAGCAGGCATTTCCCCCCAAGAGGTAGATGAGGTAATTATGGGAAATGTGGTTTCAGCTGGCCTGGGCCAAGCTCCGGCCAAACAAGCCACCATCAAAGGAGGGATACCCTGTACTGTTAGCTGTTTTGCTGTTAATAAAGTCTGTGGTTCAGCTTTAAAAGCAGTAGCTTTGGCTGCCCAAGCTATCTGGTTGGAAGAGAAAGAAATAATTGTGGCCGGCGGCATGGAAAGTATGAGCCAATCCCCTCATCTTTTATGGGGGGCCAGGCAGGGCGTCAAATTTGGTGATGTCAAAATGAAAGATTCTATGATTCTTGATGGACTGTGGTGTGCTTTTTATGACCAACATATGGGCATGACCGGTGAGATTATTGCTGAAAAGTTCGGAGCCAGCCGTCAAGAGCAGGATGAATATGCTTTCTCCAGCTATCAAAAAGCGCTCAAAGCTATAGAAAAGGGCTATTTTAAGGAAGAGATCGTTCCTATAGCCGTTCCTCAAAAGAAAGGAGAGCCAGTAATTTTTGATACGGATGAAGGGCCCCGCAGCGATACAACTCTTGAAAGATTAGCTAAATTAAGGCCTGCTTTTAAAAAGGATGGGACAGTTACAGCTGGCAATGCGTCTAGTCTAAATGATGGGGCTGCGGCCGTAGTCGTGGCCTCTGACGAGGCAGTTAGAAAAAAAGGCCTTAAACCCCTGGCCAAAATATTAGGTTCAGCTACTAATGGAGTAGAGCCGTCAATGGTTATGTATGCCCCTAAAGGTGCAATTGAGAAGCTCCTGGCCAATATAGGCTGGAGGCTGGAGGAAGTGGATCTTTTTGAAATCAATGAGGCTTTTTCAGCTCAAATGGTTGTTCTCATCAAGGAGATGGGGTTAGATCGGGAAAAGATAAATGTTCATGGAGGAGCTGTGGCCTTGGGCCATCCTATAGGAGCTACTGGAGCCAGGATTTTAACCACTTTAGTCTATGCCCTTCACCACCGCGGTCTAAAAAAGGGCATAGCCGCCCTCTGTTTAGGAGGAGGGGATGCCGTAGCCATGGCAGTGGAGATGGTTTAAAGGAGGGAAAATGAAGATAAAAAGCATCGGAGTCATTGGGGCCGGCACAATGGGCACAGGCATAGCTCAGGTAGCTGCCTCATCTGGATTTGAAGTAATCCTCAATGATGTAGCCGCAGAATTTTTAGAAAGATCTTTAGCCATTATGGATAAGAGCCTGTCAAAACTTATAGAAAAAGCCAGACTTCAGGAGGCAAAAGAAACCATCCTGGCTCGAGTCAAAACCACTACCTCTCTTCAAGAGCTTAAAGAGGTTGACTTGGCCATAGAAGCAATCTTTGAGGATTTTGAAGTTAAAAAGAATCTATTCCAGGAGCTTGATAAGCTGCTACCTCCCGAAGTAATAATTACTTCCAACACTTCTTCAATCTCCATAACTCGGCTGGCTACAGTTACTTCTCGGCCAGCCAAATTTATGGGCATGCACTTCATGAATCCGGTACCCCTTATGAAACTAGTAGAGTTAATAAAAGGCATGGCCACTTCTGAAGAAACATTCCAGCAGGTTAAATCTGTGGCTGAAGCTATGGGTAAAGTTGCTGTTGAAGCTAATGATTTCCCGGGTTTTATTTCCAACCGCATCCTGTTGCCCATGATCAACGAAGCTGTTTTTGCCTTAATGGAAGGGGTGGGTTCGGTTGAAGCAATTGATACGGTTATGAAATTAGGCATGAATCATCCCCTGGGACCTTTGGCTTTAGCTGATCTAATCGGCTTAGATGTCTGCTTGCATATTATGGAAGTGCTTTATGATGGCTTTAAAGACCCCAAGTACAGACCTTGTCCTCTGTTGCGTAAAATGGTAGATGCAGGTTATCTGGGTAGAAAGAGCGGTAAGGGCTTTTATGATTATAGCCGCGGATGAGCTTATTTATTAGATTTTTGACCGAAAGCGACTGATTGACTATCATTTTCATAAGATTTAAGATTAAAAGTGAAAAAGAAGAAAGTCTTTAGGTTCCGTGAAAATATACCTGCCTTGAGGAGGAAAAAATGAAGGAAGAGGCTGCTCAAAAACAGACCTCCCGAGAGAGGGCAATTGAAGCTGCTCTTTCTCAGATAGAGAAACAATTTGGCAAAGGGGCAGTGATGAAGCTCGGCCAGAAAGAGGCAGCCATAAAAGTGCCGGCTATCCCTACTGGCTCCATTGCTTTTGATCTTAGCTTAGGCATAGGGGGCTTTCCTCGGGGGCGGGTGGTTGAGATTTTTGGACCAGAAGCAACGGGCAAAACGACTTTAGCCCTTCATGTTATCGCTGAGGCCCAAAAAAGAGGAGGACAAGCTGCTTTTATAGATGCTGAACATGCTTTAGATCCTACCTATGCGGCCCGGGTTGGGCTTGATGTTGATAACTTGCTCATTTCTCAGCCCGACTATGGAGAACAGGCTTTAGAAATAGCCGAAGTCCTGGTCAGGAGCGGGGCTGTCGACGTCATTGTTGTCGATTCCGTGGCCGCCTTAGTCCCTAAAGCTGAGCTTGAGGGAGAAATGGGAGATGCCCATATGGGCCTTCAGGCTCGGCTTATGTCCCAAGCTCTTAGAAAGCTTACAGCTATTGTCAGCCGCTCCAAAACCTGTTTCATCTTTGTCAACCAAATAAGAGAAAAGATAGGCTTTTTTCTGGGAAGCCCAGAAACTACAACCGGCGGTCGAGCCTTAAAATTTTATTCTTCTTTGAGAATAGACATTAGACGATTAGCTACCTTGAGAGAGGGAGATAAGGTCATTGGTAACAAAGTCAAAGTAAAAGTAGTCAAGAATAAAATGGCCCCTCCTTTCCGGGAGGCTCAGTTTGATATTATCTATGGTGAAGGAATTTCTAAAGAGGGAGACCTGGTCGATTGCGGGGTTGATGTCGGCCTTATTGAAAAAACAGGCACCTGGTATTCTTATAAAGGCGAGAGGTTGGGCCAGGGAAGAGAGAATGTTAAAAGGCTGCTTAAAGAAAATACGGCCTTGGCGGCTGAAATTGAACAGGCCATTCGCCAGGAAGTCGGCTTGGCAGCTCCTTCAAAGACCGACAAGAAGAAAGAAAAATAGAATAATCTTTCAACCAGAGAAGCCTCTGTTGGCGGTTTTAAAGTTTGAATTTCTTCTCCTTTCCTTAGCTTTTTATCAGGCTAAGACTCGGCATTTGGCAGCTCATCGTGCTAACTTTTTAGTTCATAAATTAATATTGCCAAGTTTTATAAAATAAGGAGGAATGTTAATGAAAATAATCAAAGTCTTAATTGTATTCACAATTTTATTTTTTTTCATAGGGAGCTTTATCCAGTTAGCTCGGGCCGACAGCTTGACAGATGAAGTTGATAAGATTTTCTCAGAGTGGGACAGACCCGATTCTCCTGGCTGTGCTTTGGGAGTAATAAAGGATAGCCACTTTATCTACAAACGGGGGTATGGATCAGCTAACCTTGAATATAATATACCTATAACTTCTAAAACTATTTTCCGCATTGGCTCAACCTCCAAACAATTTACAGCCATGTGCTTTGCTTTACTGGAGGAAGAGGGAAGGCTTTCTTTAGATGATGATATCCGAAAATATATACCAGAATTACCTCAATATGAGGCTCCTATAACTATAAACCATCTTCTCCACCATACCAGCGGCCTTAGAGATTATCTGACCCTAATGGATCTGGCTGGGGCGCGGGAGGATGATTTTTATGTTGATGGCGAAGTGGTGGCTATGTTAGCCCGACAACAAGAATTGAATTTTAAGCCAGGTGATGATTATCTCTACAGTAATTCAGGCTATTTTCTTCTTTCTGAGATTATCAAAAGAATAACCGGTAAATCAATGCGTTTTTATGCAGATGAAAAAATATTCAAGCCTCTGGGTATGAAAAATACCCATTTTCATGATGATCATACTATGATCGTCAAAAACAGGGCTTCAGGCTATTCTCCGCAAAAAAATGGTGGTTTTCGAATCGATATGACCAATCTGGATATGATCGGTGATGGAGGTGTTTTTACCTGTGTAGATGACCTTTTTTTCTGGGATCAGAATTTTTATCATAATAAATTAGGCAAAGGCGGCCAAAGTCTGATTGAGAAAATGTTGACCTGTGGCTATCTCAACTCTGGTAAAAAACTTGATTATGCTTTGGGTTTAGTAGTCAGCCAATACCGGGGCTTAAAGATGATAAACCATGGGGGTGCTTTTGTTGGCTTTAGAGCCCAGATTATCCGTTTTCCCGAGCAGCATTTTTCAGTAATTGTCCTAGCCAACCTGAGCACTATTAATCCCACAAAACTAGCCAAGAAAGTAGCTGATATATATCTGGCTGATATCTTTCCAGAAGAGCCAAAGATTCCCAGAGGAAAACGCCAATTTATAAAGCTGACTGAAGCCGAGCTAAAGGAGAAAATGGGGGCTTATTATAATAAAAAGACAGAAGCCATCTGGAGGGTATTTCTTAAAGAAGGCCAGCTTGAAGTTAATGCTCCTTATTATAAATTCAATATAATGCCTTTAAGTGAGATCCATTTTTTGGCAGTCAAAGCACCTGTAGAATTAGAGATAGAGTTTAGGAAAGCGAAAGAAGAGAGGCCGAGGCTTATGATAGTCAGCCAAGAGGGGGAAGAGCCTTTAATTTTTGAAGCTATCAAGTTGGAATCACCAACTTTAAGCCAGCTTCAGGAGTATACTGGCGATTATTTTAGCCCTGAGCTTGAGGTTGCGTATAAAATAATACTCAAAGAAGGAAATCTCTACCTCCGCCACCAAAATCCTTATAAGAATTACCCCCGTAAGCCTTTATTGCCTACTCTTAAGGACAGATTCCTGGTGAGGGGACTCCATCTTAAATTTTTCCGTAATGGCCATCATCAGGTGATTTATGTCACTATGAATGCCGGCCGGGTCAAAAATATTCGTTTTTTCAGACAATAGTTTCAGCTTCAGTCTTGGTCTTTTAGATCAGGAAAAGAAGTTTGAAGAGAAGTATAGACAAAAGAGGCCAGAGACCGAGCTAGGTCATTTAATTTGAAAGTTTGAGCCCCATCGGCACATTTTCCCAGAGCTTCTTTCATCAAACGGCCATTTTGATTGATACCTTTTACATTTTCAGCCAGGTCTCCAGAAGCTGAATTCATGATGGCAAAGCCGTGGCTATTGATCCCAGCCCAGGCATTAACCACCTTATTATCGCTGGCATTAATAAGGGCTAGAAAGGCATATTTTTCGCCCTGGACAAAGACTACCTTGTTGTCCAGAACGGAAGTATCCCTGTTTTTCCACATTAACGCCCGTCCTTCTTTAGTCGTTTTAGCTGAAATGACAGCCACTGTACAGGGAAAGAGAGAGACATGGACTGAAGTCAGGATGCACACAAATAATAAAATCCAAATAATTAAGTGGCTAAATTGTTTTTATTATTTTCATCTTTTTGTTTTAGGGGATGTCGAGATTAGCTTGGCCTTCATTTGGGATGACCAACCGCACTCAAATAAAGAATGCTTTCCTCGGTGCCATCGACTCCAATTAACTCATTAACTTCATCATCATAAAGAGCGGCGATAGGACAGGAGCCTAGCCCTAAAGCTACAGCTGCTAAAGCCAAGTTTTGAGCAATATGGCCGGCATCAAGGTAAACATATCTATAGGCTCTTTGACTGTATTTCCATTTTGAGCGGGCAAAAATAGCGGTCCAGACAAAGACTACGTTGGCCTGGCTAACCATTTCCTGTTCTAAAGCTGCTTCAGCCAAAGAAAGGCGAAAATCACCGGTTTTAAGCTGCTTAAGTTGATGATTGAGGACAGCGTAGTGATAAATTCCTGGTTCAATTCCCTCAACGTTATGGGTAACAAGGTAAGTCTCGACTGGATAGAGAGCACCGGCTGAAGGAGCTGCTCTTAACTTATAGCCCTTATAATCAGAGGTTATGCCCTGGCAGGCCCAAAGGAGCTGGGAAAGGGAATCTAAGGCCAAGGTTCTATCTTGAAAATCCCTCAAACTGCGGCGGCGCTTTATAGCTTCCCAAAGAGGAAGGCCTCCTTGGTGGTGGGGAGCTGGAAGCTCTATCCTGGCTGCGCCAGGATAATGCTTGTAGGGCTCAGGCCGGGCTCGCCAAAAGAGAGGACTGTGAGGTATTTTTCCTCGGAAATATTTGGTTTGTTGCTGAAAAAGCTCTCCAATTCCTTTAATCATGACTAAACCTTGCTCTTGAATTTAAATATTTATGACTATTTCCCCTTTTTAAGTTTTTTAAGTATTTCTTTTACTTCCTTATAATTAGGATTAAGTCTTAAAGCTTCTTTATAATGTTCGATAGCTTTTTCTTTAAGACCAGCTTCAAGATATAGATCACCTATATCTTTTTGGAGTCGGGCATTTTTAGGATAGAGCTCAGTTATTATTTGGAAGAGAGAAAATATTTGCTTCATTTTTTGAGCCTGTTCTAATTCTCTTTTAAGATTGTAGAATGAATTCAGGCTGAGGCTGGGATGATTGGGGTTTAGGGCGAAGGCTTTTCGGAAGAGAACACGAGCAGATTGGATATTTCCAGCCCACAGATAAGCGGTTGCCAGAGAAGTTAAGGCAACAGGTGAGGTGGGGTAAAGGTCAAGATTTAGATTAAGAACCTGAAAAGACTTGGTCAGCTCATTTTTCTTTAGATAATAATGTCCTACTTGAGCTATTTGAGAACTAAAGTCTGGATAGATAGAAGCACCTAAAAAAGCCCTTTTTAATTGAGGCCCTAATTGGACCAAATCAGTATTAGTATCTATAAACAGATGCCTTATGTTATCTGTGTAAAGCGATGACCAATCTTTTTGCCAGTCAGCTAACAAGCTACTCACACTGGGATTGATCGATGGCCTTTTTAGGCTAAATGAACCTTGATTAGCGAGATGAATATAGTCGTTAAAAAAAGCAAGAGGGCCAGATTTATAGTATTTCTCCAGCGCCTGAGCTCCTTGGCTTTGGGCCAGGGTCGAAGCCATATAAGTGCCCATTTTGATAAAGGCTTCATGAGCCAGGGGATGGATACCAGCCTCAATTTTTACTTTAGTTTGTTTGTAATTATTGTTTAAAGCTTTGACATTAACGTATTTATTAAAATAAGAAAAAGCTTGATCTAAATCATGGCTGTCCTTGGCTGTTTCTTTTCCCAGCCAGCGAAATTGACTTAGGCCGTAGGAGAAGACCTGAGAGCAAGCATTATAAATAGCTTGTCCGGCTCTGTCTGGCACATAGGCTGAGATGTCAAGGTCTTCGTCCAAAACAAGCTCAGCCAGCCTAGTGATATAAGGCATTAAATTTATTCTTTCCAGGTTGGAGGCAATGGCTATAGCCATTTTTTCCAAAGGGAGAATAAGAATATAGGTTCTTGTTTCAGGTTGAGACCCCCCATGGCTAACTTTAAAATGTCCATGCCAGGGTAGAACACCCCAACCCATGCCGTAACCAGTCCGCAGCTCCCCTTTGGTGACCATCGAAGAGAACATTTTTCTCCAGGTTTCCTGCTTGAGCAATTTACCTTCCATAATGCCTTCAGCATATTTTAAGAGATCAACTACCGTCGAGCGAGTGCCACCAGCAGCAAAACGGCTGGAAACATCAACGTATTCTGAATTCTTAATCTCGCCTTTAAGGAGACGATAGCCTCTGACTCGATTTGGAATGAGGTCTGTAGGATTATCCATCCGGGAATTGGTCATGCCTAAGGGTTCAAAAATGTGTTCTTTAATATACTGACCATAGCTCTGGCCAGAGGCGGCCTCGACGATGGCCCCCAGCAGGTTAAAACCATAGCTTGAGTAATAATACTGAGTTCCAGGTTGGGACACTAGGTCAAAATTCTGGAAAATAGCCAGAGCTTCCCTGGTGTTTTTGTGGACTTTGATGTGACCTTCAAGGTCGTAATTTTTATAGTGGCTTATTCCTGCTAAATGCCCTAATAAAAGGCGAACAGTCACCGGCCATCGCTTCCGAGGAAAATAGGGAACATATTTTTGCACTTCAGCCTCCAGATCGATTTTGCCGGCTTCAACTAACTGCAGAACTGCGATAGCAGTCATGGTTTTGGTAATAGAGGCCAAGCGGTAAGAGCTTTCTGGCTTAGCCGGAACCATGTTTTCCAAATCGGCATAGCCAAAACCTTTTGTCCAGATGTAATCATCCTTCATAAAGCCTACTGACAAGCCAGGAGCCCGGTCGATTGCCATTTGGGTTTTAACAAATTTTTCAAATTGGGCAATAGCTTCAGCATAAGAGCTTTTTAGGGGCTGAGGAATAATGTAAGAGAGGGCGTAAGCAGAAATCCAAAAAATAATGAAAGCTGAAATAAATAATTTCGTTTTTTTGCTCATGAATCTTCCCCTCCCTAATTTGCTTAATTTAAAGATTTCAATCTTAATAGCCGTTTATTGGCGATGTTTCTTCATTATAGTTAAAAAGATATCATTTATAAAATAAAGCCAAAAATAAGGAAAAACAAAATAGCCACTCCAGCTGCTGTCAGGGCATAAGGCAATTGTGTTCGGACATGATCGATATGATCAGTGGCTGAAGCCATGGAAGCAATGATGGTTGTGTCTGATATAGGCGAGCAGTGATCTCCAAAAACACCTCCTCCCAAGACTGCTCCCAGCAGGAGGCCAGGGTGAAGACCGATAAGGTTAATCATAGGTACGGCAATAGGAATCATAATGGCAAATGTTCCCCAGGAAGTGCCAGTCGAGAAGGCAATGAAACAGGAAAGGATGAAAATAAGAGCAGGAATAATAGGCTGGGGGAGAGTTGATTTAGCGGCCTGAGCGACAAAAGGTCCTGTGCCCAGAGCTTCACAGGTATCACCAATAGCAAAAGCCAGAATCATTAAACTGGCAAGGGGGATAAGGCCGCCCACTCCTTTCATAAAGATGTCTGTTATTTCTTTGGTTGACATAAGATGCTGGACTCGGTAAGCAGCGGCTGCAATGAAGAGGCTGGCGATTACTGACCAGAGAACAGAGGTTGAACCAGAACCTTCCATAAGATTTCCGTGGCCGCTGATGAGTAAGACAAAGGGCATCATAATGACCATAATGGCTACAGGAAGAACCATGTTCAAAGCACGGGGCTTAATTCCCGGCTTGGCTTCCATCATGACCACCTCATCAGAGATGAGAGGTTCGGCCCCGTCCCGAAGCAGCTTATTCTCTAAGCGAACTCTTTTTTCAGCTTCTTTCATGGGACCGAAGTCTTTTTCAGTGATAACGATATAGAGGACCATCAGCAGGGCCAGGATAGCATAAAAATTTAAAGGCATAGAGGCCACCAACCATTTGATCGGCTGGGGAACACCTTGAGTAGCCAAGAGGCCGATGACAAAAGCCCCCCAAGCATTTAAAGGGATAAGGATGCATTTAGGGGCTGAGGTTGAGTCTAGAATATAACTTAATTTTTCCCTGGATATCTTGAGTTTGTCAAAAATTGGTCGAGCAACAGCTCCAGAAACAAGGACACAAATGCTGGATTCGATAAAGATTATGAAGCCTAAAAACAAAGCCAGAAGGCCAGCTGACCTTCTGCTGCGAACCAAGCCCTTGCCTACTATCCAGTTGACAAATCCCTTCATCCCGCCTGAATATTGAGTAAAGGTAATGACTGCTCCGATTAAGGCACTGAAGAGTACTACTCGAGTATTATCTTCATCCTTAAAAACTGCTACCAAAGAATTTACCGTTTGCAAGCCCCCTGTTAATGGGTTCCAATGGTGGATGATCGTCCAGCCCAGCCAAATGCCGACGATCAAGGAGATGTAAACATGCTTGGTTTTGATGGCCAGAAAAATGGCTAAAAGAGGAGGTAAGACTGAAAGCCAGCCGAAAGAATCCATCCTGAAATAATCCTGAGAAAGACATATAACATTGAGCCAGGCAGTTGTCAAATAAGGGGCACCATATTAAAGCACAAAAGCAAAATGTAAAATGACCTTTAAGGCCTGCGGTCCACAGTAGATATTGAATCTGAATATTAACCTGTAGGGCCCGCTGTTATCAGCGGTCCGTTAATTAAAGGAAAGAGATAAAGCGTAAGTGTAGGTAAAATTTAAATCAACATAAAGATTAATTTTACACGGGGAGAAAAAATTGAGAAAATAATACATCAAAAAACAATCCATTTTTTTGTCCTTCTTGGACCAATAGAAAGGCAAAAAATATAAAAAAATGAGACAGGCAACAGATTTAAAAAAAATACTCCAGAGAATAGATGGTAGAGGGTATAAGGCTTACCAGGATATCAGAGGCAGCTATCAATTTAATGACTATCAGCTTTTTATAGATCATGTACAGGCAGATCCTTTTGCCCCTCCTAGCCGTATAAGGGTACGTCTTGATCAGAAAAAAGCTGGTTTTCCTGAGGAAACTTTTACACCTCGCATCCGAGAAATAGCTTTAAGAGATTTTCTTGCCCGCTGCTTTCATCAGGCCATTAACAGGTTTTCTCAAGGCAAAAGAGGAACTGGAAAAAGCGGGCAGATCTTTATATCTAAACCTGGTCAGGAAATACTGGAAAGATCATCATGCTTAGTCAATTCTTTCTATGTGGAAGTTCGTTTGGCCATGGGGCTTCCTGCTTGGGGACGGAGAATAGCTGCCCGGGTGGCAGAAAGCATGTTTTTTGAGGAACTCCCTCAGATTGTTGCTCATTCCATTTATTACAAAAACCTTGATCCTCAGAAAGTGAAAAGACATATTGAAACAGCCGAAGATGCAGATTTCCTGCGGAATAAACTAGATGAATTGGGTTTAGTAGCCTTTGTGGCTGATGGAGCTGTTCTACCAAGGGCCAGTGGCGTTGACCCCCGTCCTCTCCGTCATAGTCAGGTTGTGCCCTTTCAGTCACCAGAGACATTAAGGATAACGATTAGTTTGCCTAATCAGGGCCAGGTTTCGGGCTTGGGTATAAAAAAAGGAGTAACTTTAATTGTAGGGGGAGGCTATCAGGGCAAGAGCACTCTGCTCCAGGCGTTGGAGATGGGAGTCTATAATCATATTCCAGGCGATGGTCGGGAACTGGTGGTTACCGCCCCCAGTGCGCTCAAAATCAGAGCTGAAGACGGCCGTCGCATCGAAAAGGTTGATATTTCGCCTTTTATTTCTAATCTCCCCTTTGGGAGAGATACCAAGGCCTTTTCCACTGAGGATGCCAGCGGCAGCACTTCTCAGGCTGCTAACACTGTCGAGGCTCTGGAATTAGGGGCAGAACTGCTCCTTATTGATGAAGACACTTCAGCTACAAATTTTATGATAAGAGACCACCGCATGCAGGAATTGGTATCCAAAGAAAAAGAGCCCATCACCCCCTTCATAGACAAGATTCGTCTTCTCTATCACGAACATAGAGTTTCGACTGTTCTTGTCATCGGTGGCTCTGGGGATTATTTTGATGTAGCTGATTGGGTAATCTGTATGGTTGAATATAAACCTTACGATTTGACGGAGAAGGCAAAGGCTATTGCTGAAAAATATAAGGCTGAGCGAAGGCCAGAAGGCGGTGATTCTTTTGGCCATATTAGGGAGCGTGTTCCTTTGGCTTCCAGCTTTGATCCAAGAAGAGGCAAGAAAGAAGTGAAAATAAAGGCTACCGGCCTGAAATCTATCTTGTTTGGGCGTTTCCTGATTGACCTGAGTTCGATTGAGCAGCTTGTTGATGAAGCTCAGACGAAAGCTATAGCCGAGGCTATCTATTACGCCTGCCGCTTTATGGATGGACAGAGGACATTGAAAGAAGTTATAGACTTAGTCATTGAATATATCGAAAAAAAAGGGCTCGATCTTCTCAGCGGTTGGCCTCAGGGAGAACATGCTTCCTTTAGAGGTTTGGAGCTTGGGGCAGCTATAAATAGAATCAGAAGCTTAAGGGTTCGCCAGAAACAGTAAAAAGATCATTTTCATCTCTTTTACCAGCGCATAACAATCATTGCTCAGAAACCAACCGGCTGGAGAATGGCGGGTTAAGATTAACCATCTGCATACTTTTTTAGTCTGGTTTGATAAGAATTTGAACGGCTATTGTTCATTTTATTCCTCAAATTAATAGAGTTATTTCCAAGGTTATCTTATCCCTCCTTATATTTAGTTTAAATAGAGGTAAATTCTTCTGAAAAAACAGTTCTATGAAAGGAAAAAAGAATCTTGCAATCTGGAATCAATCTTATTAGGATAAAAAGAAGTCTAAGTTTGAGTCTAAAAATTTGAAAAGTAAGATAGGATTAAAAACGAAAAAGGGGCCGGACGATATTTTTTTCGATGTCCCTCCTGCCAAGGAGAGAATAAATGCCAGCTTTAGTTTTAGATGGTAAGGCGTTAGCCCGCCAGATTGAGGCCGAACTGACCCAGCGCGTTCAACAAATAAAAGAAAAGACTAAGGGCAGAATGCCTCTTCTGGCCACTATTTTGGTCGGAGATGATCAAGCCTCAGCCACTTATGTACGAATGAAAAGCAATGCCTGTCAGCGGATAGGGATGAAGACAAAAAATGTGCTTTTACCTGAAAAGACTACAACTGAAAAGCTGCTGACTGTCATAGATGAGCTTAATAATAACCATGATGTCCACGGCATCTTGCTCCAGCATCCTGTGCCTTCTCATATTAATGAGAGGGCCTGTTTTGATAGGATCAGCCTGGCTAAAGATGTTGATGGAGTAACCTCTCATGGATTTGGGCGGATGGCCATGAAAGAACCAGCCTATAGTTCAGCCACGCCTACAGGAATTATGCGCTTATTGCACCATTATAAAATTTCAATCGAAGGAAAACATGCCGTCGTCGTAGGCCGCAGTCCAATTTTGGGCAAACCCATGGCTATGATGCTTCTTAATGAAAACGCCACCGTCACTATTTGCCATTCTAAGACTAAAAATTTAGCCCATCTTGTTGGTGAAGCTGATGTTGTCGTGGGAGCGGTGGGGAGACCAGAATTTATCAAAGGAGCTTGGATTAAAGAGGGAGCAGTGGTTATTGATGCTGGCTACCATCCTGGCCGGAGAGGCGATGTGGAGCTTTCGGCTGTGATTGGTAAGTGCTCGGCCTACACACCTGTTCCTGGAGGAGTGGGACCAATGACTATTGTCAGTTTAATAGCCCAAACGATAGATGCGGCTGCCAAAGCTATGGGTCTTTCACTATAATAGAAATCAAATTAAAGAAATGTTAAAAATGGAACAGATATTTCTTCTTATAAGGTTTGTTAAGGATATTCAAAGAAATTGATGGCTATATATGTAATTAAGCTTAATATTGTATTATAAAGTAAAATAAAGTATAATAGAATCAGCTATTAAAGAATTCATTGATAATGAGAACCATATGGTTGGGAAGCAAGGTAATTCAGCAGTATTCTCTCAAGGATATTCAATCTAAACTTCAAATAAGCCGAGTAACAGCTCTCAAACTGCTTAGTTCGGGAAGACTAAAGGGGCAGAAAATAGGACGCCGCTGGTGGGTGAATGAAGAAGATTTTATTGCTTTCCTGGAGGGAAAGAAATAAAAAGGTAATTTTGATGAAAATAATTAATAAAAAAGTCGACATAGAGGTTAAAAATAGATAAAATTTTATAATCAAAAATAGAAATCAAAGCTTAAATCCAGAGTTAATTAATTTTATGTTTATTTTTACCAATTATTTTCTTTAAAAAGGAGAGCTATTATATGAATGTGAAAGATATCCTGCCTGATTTATTATCAACTTCATCCATGGGGCTTAGGAGGTCTGAAATTCGCGAGCTTTTGAAATTGACCAGAGAACCAGGGATGATTTCTTTTGCCGGTGGGCTTCCCTCACCTGCGCTTTTTCCGGCCGAGGAAGTGAAAGAGGTAGTTAAGGATATTTTAGACAAGGAACCACAAATAGCCCTGCAGTATGGCCCAACTGAAGGAGATAAGAGGCTAATTCGCTTCTTAGCCGAGTGGATGAAAAGAAAAGAAGGGGCAGACATTGATGAGAAAAATATTTTGATTGTGTCTGGTTCGCAGCAGGCATTGGATTTAATTGGGAAAATCTTTATTGATCCCGGAGATCCAGTAATAGTTGGACTACCTTCTTATTTGGGAGCTATTCAAGCCTTCATTGCAAACAGGGCCAAATTGCTGGGAGTGCCTGTTGATAACCAAGGTATGGATGTAGATAGGGTGGAACAAATCTTGAAGGATTATGCGGCTAAAGGTAAAAAGATTAAGTTTGTCTACATAGTGCCTGATTTCCAGAATCCTTCAGGTGTAACCATGAGTCTGGAGCGCAGGCAAAATCTTTTAAATCTCTGCTATCAATATGAGACGATAGTTTTTGAAGATACTCCATATCGAGAACTCCGTTTTGAGGGTGAATCTCTGCCAATGGTAGCTGTTATAGATAAAAAGGGTTATGGTTTTTCTCTCCATACTTTCTCCAAAATACTCTTTCCTGGAATGCGCCTAGGATGGCTAGTAGCCAACAAAGCTATTATGGATAAATTGGTTCTGGCTAAGCAATCTACAGATCTCTGTACCTCTCCTTTTGCCCAATCTATTGTTTATGAATACTGTCGCCGTGGCTTGTTGGAACCTCATATAAAAAGGATAGTAGAAGTTTATAGAAAAAAGCGGAATATGATGATCCAGGCTCTAAAGAGTTATATGCCTCATGAGAAAGGACTCTATTGGACAGAGCCTCAAGGTGGTCTTTTCCTCTGGCTAAGTTTGCCAGAAAGAGTGGATACTGAAGAGTTATTTCCTAAGGCAGTGGCCAAAAAAGTAGCTTATATTATTGGTGCTGCTTTTCATTGTGATCGAAGTGGTAAAAATACCATGAGGCTTAATTTTTCTTTTCCTAGTGAAGATCAAATTGATGAAGGTATAAAGAGATTAGCCGAAGTAGTCAAAGAAGCTCTTTAACCCTATGGGAAAAGAAGCTGACCCTCTGAAATTTCACCTGCCGACGCACATCATTTTTGGCTCAGGAATAACACCCCTCCTCAAAGATATTATCGACGAGATGGAGGCTTCCCGTCTCTTTTTAATTACAGATAAGGGAATTGTTAAGGCTGGCCTCTTGGAAAAGATAACTTCAATCATAGGTAAAGTTGACTATTTCGATGGGATAGAACCCAATCCGAAGTCAGAAACAGTCAATAAAATTGGAGCTTTGCTCCGTCAAAATCCTCTAGATTTAATCGTCGCTTTAGGAGGAGGGAGCTGTCTGGATGCTGGCAAAGCAGCTGCTCTTCTAGCTACCAATCAAGGAGTCATAGAAGATTATGAAGGAAAAGAGAAATACATCCATGATCCGCTGCCAGTTGTGGCTGTTCCAACTACCTGTGGCACAGGAAGTGAAGTAACCTGGGTGGCTGTTATTACTGATGTCCAGAGGAAATTCAAGATGAGCATCAAAGGCAAGAAGATGTTTCCAGCCGTGGCTCTGGTTGATCCTGATTTACTTACCAGCCTGCCTAAACCTGTAATCGCTTCTACTGGCTTGGATGCCTTAACTCATGCCATCGAGGCATATACTTCCAAAGCAGCCAGTATTATTACCGATAACTTGGCCCTCAAGGCAGTTAAATTAATTTCCAGCTCTTTGACTACCTGTTATAAGGATATAAAAAGAGCCAAGGTTTCCCGAGAGAACTTGATGATGGGTAGCCTTATGGCCGGAATGGCCTTTGGCAATAGCGATGTAGGAGCTGTTCACTGTCTGGCTGAATCAATTGGAGCTTTATTCGATGTGCCTCATGGTGTGGCTAATGCTATTTTCCTGCCATATGTAATGGAATTTAACCTGCCCGCTTGCCTTGATAAGTATGCCCAAATAGCAGAAGCCTTTGGCCTGCGTGAAGAAAATGCCCAAAAAGCAGCCACGAAACTGATTGAAGAAATCAGATCATTATCTCGATCTTTAAACATTCCTTTTTTTAAACGTCTAGGTATAGATGAAAGCCAGTTTCTTAAAATTGCAGAATATTCCTGCCAAAATAATTCCAATCCTTCTAATCCTCGTCCAGTTACAAATCAGGATTATTTGTCCATCCTCAAGGCTGCCTTGGCAGATAGTTAAGGAAAATTTTAATTTTTAGCTACCTCTCGTGGAGAGAAGAAAAAATAGTAGCGATTAGGGTTTTGACACAGATGCTAGAAAAACCTTAAAGCTTCTTCATAATTTCTTTCTCTGACAACATGCTTAAAGAAATCTAAAAGCAGGGTAATTTTTTCTTGGATAGACCTGCTTTCTTTGATAATGAGCTGGAAAATCTGAACGGAGAATTCAGACCGAAGTAGAGATAGCTCAGTAGCTTTTCTTTTCATTCTGAACAAAACCTCTTTTTCCCTATTCTTATCACAGATTTTAGCTTTGAAGTGGCTTGAAGTATGCCTTATGGATTAGTGATAACCAAATCAGAAACTGGAGCATAAGCAGTATCAGAGAGAAGCTCTTAAAGCAGCAGTGGGTCAAGTGATTCATCTTTCCTACTGATTGGGAGAAAAAGAGATGCGCAGAATTAAGGGATATGCCTATGGCAAGAGCACTTTGCACAGATGCATAAAAGAGTTGGCCGAACAATATGGGCAGTGGTCTTCTTATAGGTACCGGGCTTTCAAGTTTTTGATCGTCAATGGGATGAGACCTCACCGATGTGTCTAGCATGGAAAGAGAGACTTTCCCATCTTCCTTTACTTTGATAGTGCCGAGAAAGATGAACAACAACCTTTTCCCAAACTTATAGATGAAATCCTGCTTTTTTCTTTGACTCGAGAGATGATTGAAGAGTTCTTGCCTCAGGACAAAAAGGTTGTGGTCAATCTTGTGGGAGAGGTTAAAAATGGTTTTGAAAAACTGATTAAGGCTCTTGGTCCGAAGAAGTATCCGAAGGCCAGAACCTAATCAAAAAAAGTAACTTTTTTTGAGGAAATATTCTGATCGCGTCCACCTTTGAGATAGTTTCCATAATTGTTATAGTATTGTGGCAAATCTGGAATCTATCTTATCCAGTTTTTATTCTTATAAAACTAGTCACCGCTTTGCTTTTCCAGCTGCAACAGAATATTGGGAGAAACTGGAGAAAAAATTAGGGATAGTTCACCCACATTTTTTCCGTTTTAAAAATAGTTGTCTTGGATTTGCTATTTATCTTCTTAAATTAGCTTTGGAGAAGATATAATCAGGGATGGAAGCATTGAAGGTTATTTCTTCGATTTTGAACTCTGTTCCTTGGCCTTGTTTGAGAACATCCTTAAAGATTCCTTCCATTGGTACCCAACGATTGTTTATCTTTTCCACTCTTTGGCGGCTGATTGTCTTGAGTAATTTTCCTCCCTTGGCATACCATTCTTCATAGAGGGGAATGTATTTTTCTTTGTCTACCCAAAGCTTCTTTTCTTGATAAGCGATATCTTGTTTTTTGGCGATTAGTTTTAGGATCCAGCAGGGCCGATTTTCATAAATTGTTTCGTCAATAACTTCGGCGGTATAAAGATTATGAAGAACTGGATCTTCCATGAGGTCTTCGTAAGATAGATCAGAACCCATAACTGACTGGCGGAGCATATGGCCGGAGATCATAATGATGCGGTCTGTATCCGGAGAATAAAGCCAGAGTTTATCCTCTATCTTGAGCATCTTGGTCCCCCGTTCCCGAGGAGGATCAAGGTATTCGGTGAAGGTTTTCTCGGTGCCCTTAATCCAGTTTTTCATGCGGAAGGTTCGCGATGTCCTCCGGCCATGAACAGTCATCGTGGCCGAAAC
>Ga0190360_1000549_pt1 | contig 20840 bp, 19 predicted proteins | sample 48721834_MG_FD_161271 | JGI IMG/M metagenome (GOLD analysis project Ga0190360, IMG submission 161271) | Hydrothermal vent microbial mat bacterial communities from Southern Trench, Guaymas Basin, Mexico - 4872-18-3-4_MG | ecosystem: Environmental > Aquatic > Marine > Hydrothermal vents >... | reverse complement strand
AAAATAAAAGGGAAGAGAAATTTAAAAGGCTTTAAGCACAGGATTATTCCTGATCCAATAGAAATTGGTACATTTATTGTTGCTGGAGCTTTGACTAGAGGAGAACTAGAGATAGAACCAATTATTAAAGAGCATTTAGATATTGTGCTTTTGAAATTAAGGCAAATAGGAGTGCCTTTTAAAATAAAAGATAACAAAATTTCTCTTTCTCCTGCTCATAAACTGCATTCTTTTAAAATCCAAACATTACCCTATCCAGGGTTTCCTACAGATTTACAAGCGCCTTTTGGTTTACTAGCTACTCAAGCCCAAGGAACAAGTTTAATCCATGATCCATTATTTGAAGGAAGAATGGGTTATATTAATGAGTTGATTAAAATGGGAGCAAATGCTATTTTAGCTGACCCTCATCGGGCAATTATTAGTGGGCCAACACCACTTTATGGAACAGATATTAGAAGTTTAGATTTGAGAGCAGGGGCAACTTTGATTTTAGCAGGTTTGGTAGCTCATGGTCAGACAACAATTTCTCAGGCTGAAATTATAGACAGAGGCTATGAGAGGATTGATGAAAAGATTAGTGAATTAGGAGGGAAAATAAGAAGGGAGGATTGACATTTTAGTTATTTTGAGTATTATTTTTAATACTTTATTAAGTAAATTAAGTTATTACTAATTATGTTAAGTATTCGTTTTGCTAGAAGAGGCAGAAGAAATCAAGCTCATTTTCGAATAGTTGTTGTTGAAAAAAGGAAAGATCCATGGGGGGATTTTTTGGAAGATCTTGGCTTTTATAATCCTCGAACTAAAGATTGTAATTTGAAAAAGGAAAGAATTCTTTATTGGATTTCTCAAGGAGCCCAGCCAACAGGGAGTGTTCATAATTTGTTGGTTAATAAAGGCGTAATAAAAGGGCCAAAAGTGAAAGTAACAAAAGTTCATAAATCAAAGCAAGAACAAGAGCAAAAGCAGGAGCAGAAACAAGAATCAGAACAAAAGCAAGAGCAGGAGCAAGAGCAGCAAGAACCCATTCAGGATATTAAAGAAGAAAGTGAGCAAAAACAAGAAGATAATCAGACAGAGAAATAATTGAGTAAGTTTTACCATTGACAAATTTGAAGTAATTAATATATTGATTATAAATCAGAGAAAATCTCCGGTTCATCTGGAGCAGATATTTCAAGGTCGATAGATTGATTAAAAGGTTTAATCTAAGATTATGGTAAACAAGATGCCAAAAGATCAGGAATTTTTGGAGTACATTATTAAGTCAATTGTTAAGCATCCGGAAGATGTTCAGGTTGAAAGGAAAATTGATGAAATGGGAGTGTTGCTCTCATTAAAGGTAAATCCAGAAGATATGGGAAAGATTATCGGCCGCCAAGGTTCTACTGCTCGAGCTATCCGTTCTCTTTTGAGAATTGTTGGTTCAATGAACAACGCTCGAGTTAACCTTAAGATTGAAGAACCTGGCACTAAGGCTAGTGGTCAGCAACAGGAGCAAACGAGTGAAGGCGATGATTTAAAGCTTTAAAACGACTCTTTTAAATTAAAAATACAAAAACTGCGACCCATTGGGCGTAGTTTTTGTAATTAAGAAAAATAAATTTATGTTATCTTTTGAGGTAATTACTTTGTTTCCGGAAGTTTTTGAGAATTATTTAGGAGTTTCTATTTTAAAAAGAGCGCAAGAAAAAAAGAAAATTAAGATTAAATTTCACTATCTTAGAAATTTTGTTTACGATAAACATAAAACAGTTGATGATAAGCCTTATGGCGGGGGGCCAGGGATGATTTTAAAAGCAGAACCTATTTTTAGAGTTTTAAAAAAGTTGGTTAAGTTTGAAGCAAGAAAAAATAAATTAAAAAATATTAGTCCAGAAACAAAAATAGTTCTTCTTTCTCCAAAAGGAAAACAGTTTAACCAGAATATTGCTGACAAGTTTTCAAAATTGAAGAAACTGATTTTAATTTGCGGGCATTATGAAGGTTTTGATGAAAGAGTAAAAGCTTTTGTTGATGAAGAAATTTCAATTGGTCCATTTGTTTTAACTGGGGGAGAATTGCCGGCAATGGTTGTGATTGATGCAGTTACTAGATTAATTCCAGGAGTAATTAAAGAGGAATCTTTAAAACAGGAGAGTTTTTCTTTTCTTAAGGGCAAAGGAGGTCTTCCTATTCAAAGGAACAGAGAATATCCTCAATATACCCGACCACAAATCTTGACATTGAAAGATAGTTTTGGTAATATAGTACAGCTCAAAACGCCAAAAGTATTGCTTTCAGGTAATCATCAATTGATTCAGGAATGGCGCAAAAAACATTGTTTTTGATTGTTCTTTACAATAAATTATATTTACGGTTTCTCAGAATAGAGAGAGTAGGGCTTTTAAGGTATTAAACTCTTTTATTCTTTAATAAGAGAGTTTGATCCTGGCTCAGGATGAACGCTGGCGGCGTATCTTAGGCATGCAAGTCGTACGCTCCCGATATTTTATCGGGGGAGTGGCAAACGGGTGAGTAACATATTGGTACATGCCCTTAAGTCTCGCATAACCCTGCGAAAGCAGGGCTAATTCGAGATAGTCTTCAAGATAGTTTTCTATCTTGAAGTAAAGGCAAGAGCAATCTTGCCGCTTAAGGAGTGGCCTATATCCTATCAGGTAGTTGGTAAGGTAATGGCTTACCAAGCCGACGACGGGTAGCGGGTGTGAGAGCACGGCCCGCCTCATTGGGACTGAGACACTGCCCAATCTCCTACGGGAGGCTGCAGTCAAGAATATTCCTCAATGGCCGAAAGGCTGAAGGAGTGACGCCGCGTGAGCGATGAAGCCCTTCGGGGTGTAAAGCTCTTTTCTGGGGGAATAAGCCTTGTTAATCAAGGTTGAAGGTACCCCAGGAATAAGCCGCTGCTAACCTCGTGCCAGCAGCCGCGGTAAGACGAGGGCGGCTAGCGTTATCCGGATTTACTGGGCGTAAAGGGTGCGTAGGCGGTTCGATAAGTTCCTGGTTAAATCCCTTTGCTCAACATTGGGGCTGCCAGGGAAACTGTCGAACTAGAGGCTGGGAGAGGCAAGCGGAATTGCCGGTGGAGCGGTGAAATGCGTTGATATCGGCAAGAACACCAAAAGCGAAGGCAGCTTGCTAGAACAGCCCTGACGCTGAGGCACGAAAGCGTGGGGAGCGAACGGGATTAGATACCCCGGTAGTCCACGCTGTAAACGATGGATGCTGGATACTGGAAGTGTCGACCCTTCCAGTGTCGCTTGAAAAAGCTAACGCGTTAAGCATCCCGCCTGGGAAGTACGGCCGCAAGGCTAAAACTCAAAGGAATAGACGGGGGTTCGCACAAGCGGTGGATCATGTGGTTTAATTCGACGATAAGCGAGGAACCTTACCAGGGCTTGAAATGTTAGGTGATGTTGCTAGAAATAGCAACGGGCCCTGTTTTACAGGGAAGCCTAACACAGGTGCTGCATGGTTGTCGTCAGCTCGTGCCTTGAGGTCTACCCTTAAGTGGGATAACGAGCGCAACCCTCATCCCTAGTTGTCCTGTTCTTGCAACAGGAGGAACCTAGGGAGACTGCCGGTGGTGAACCGGAGGAAGGAGAGGATGACGTCAAATCAGCATGGCCCTTATGCCCTGGGCGACACACATGATACAATGGCCGGTACAAAGGGTCGCGAAGCCGTAAGGCGGAGCCAATCCCATCAAAGCCGGTCTCAGTTCGGATTGAGGTCTGCAACTCGACCTCATGAAGCCGGAATCGCTAGTAACCGTATATCAGCCATGGTACGGTGAATACGTTCTCGAACCTTGTACTCACCGCCTGTCACGTCAAGAGAGCCGGTAATACCCGAAAACCCGCGTTCGCGGGGATAAGGTAGGACCGGTGATAGGGACGAAGTCATAACAAGGCACCGGTAGGGGAACCTGTCGGTGGAATACTTCTTAGAGTGTCGACTACCCTTTAAAGGTTTTTCCTTTGAAGGGTACAAATAAAAGCCCTTACTCTCTCTATTCTGGGAAACATTTTATAGCTTTGGGCGCGTGGTTCAGTGGTAGAACGCTTCTCTGATAAAGAAGAGGTCGGTGGTTCGATTCCACCCGTGCCCACCATTGAAAAAAATAGTAGTGACTAGATCCAAAGGACATATTTTAAAAAAACAAAAAACCTCCTGGTAAGTTACCAGGGAGGTTTTTATTATTTTTGTTTGTAATAAAAAAATGAAAAGCGGCAGTAATAACAAATCAGAACAGGAAGTGAAAAAAATTGTTTTAGACAGAGAAAACATTACTTTTGAAGACCCTTTAGCTGAGAAAAAAAGAGCAGAAATAGAAAAAAGAACAGATGTTGAGGCTGAAAGAATCAAGAGATTACTTAAACTCCCAGACCTTACTAGAAAAGAAAATTCTCCTGTTAAATTTATTGTTGACAGGATTATTAGTCTTCCTCAATTCAAGGATTTTGACATTGTTAAGATCCCAGAAATTCTTAGTGTAGAGAATGAATTTGATATTCTTAACACTCCAAAAGATCACCCTTCTCGTCGTAAAACTGACACTTATTATTTAGATGAAAATACTGTTTTGCGAACTCAAACCACAGCAATGTGGTCTTATTATTTGAAAGATCAGAGGATTATAGGCAAATTAGTAAACAGAGGTAATATAGGGGCTCTTTGTTATGGTAAGGTTTATCGAAAGGACACAGTAGATAAAAACCATTATCCTGTTTTTCATCAAATTGATGGCTTATATATTTGCAAGAAGGAGAAAAAAATCATCACCTCCCAAGATCTAGTTAGTGTTTTAGTTGATATAGCTAAAGGTATTTATGGAGAAGATGTTGAATGGAGAATTGTTCCTGATACTTTTCCTTATACTGAATCAAGTATCCAGATGGATATTAAGTGGAGAGGTAAATGGTTTGAAGTTTTAGGGGCTGGATTAGTAAAAAGAGATATTTATCCAAACTTCCACCTTGACCCAAATGTTTATAATGGTTGGGCATTTGGTTTTGGTTTGGATAGATTGGCAATGATAAAAATGGGCATTCCTGATATTCGTATACTTTGGTCTAATGACGAGAGAATAATAAGGCAGTTTAAAGATATAAATAGCCAGTATAAAGAGGTGAGTAAATATCCTTCTACTTATAGAGATATTTCCTTTGTTGTTGATAAAAATTTTGATTATAATAGCTATTGTGATCTTATTAGGGAATGCGCGAAAGATTTAGTTGAAGAAGTAAAACTTATTGATGAATATGAAAACAGGGAAAAATTTGGCGAAGACAAAAAATCTTTTACATTTCGCATTATTTATCGTTCGTTCGAAAGAACTTTGACTAATGAAGAGGTAAATGAAATTCAGGAAAAAATTCGCCAGAAAACAGCTAAAGAGCTGAATGCAACCTTGCGCTAATGTCTTTTTAAAAAACAAGAACCCCCTGGCAAGTTATAAAACCAGGAGGTTTTTTTATTTATTGATATTGTTTTTTAACTGACAAGATTTTGAATAATTACAAATGCTACATAAAAAAGGATTAGAACTAAGCCTTCTTTTTTTCGGAATCTTTTACCCCTTAAACCAAAAAAGGTATATAGGAATAAGGAGCCAACCATAAAAGCAACACTGACTAGGAATATAGGGAAGTCTTTGATTTGGAAAGGGGAAATAATTATAGATAAACCAAGAATAAAAGTTGAATTGGCTACAAGTGAGCCAGCTAAGTTTCCTAAAATAATTTCCGGAGTTTTAGCTTTTACACTTCTTAAACTTAGAGCTAATTCTGGCAAAGACGTACCTAAAGCCAACAAGAAAAGGCCAACAATAATTAAAGGAATTTTAATTTGATATGCTAAAAGAGCAGAGAATCTAACAATTAATTCTGCTGACAAAAGAAGAACAAAAAGACTGATTAACCCTAATAAGAGATATTTTTTTACATCCTTTTTATAAGCGCGTTCTTTTTCTTTTAGTGGGAGCAATTTTTTTTGTTGGTAAATTAAAAAAAGCAAGTATATTGGGAACAAGAGAAGAATAAGTAAACCGTCAAATCGAGAAAGATTTTTATCTAAAGATAAAATAATTGGGTAAAGAACAAGAAGGGCAGAGTAAAAAATATTTTTTTGGGTAAGGCGTTCCTCAGTATTTAAAGAATAAGAAGAAAGAAGAATGCTTAGACCCAAAATTAAGGTAATATCAGCAATATTAGAACCAATAATATTTCCTAAAATTAAGGAAGGAAAATTGTGAATGGAAGAAGAAATATTAACAATTAATTCTGGCAGACTAGTAGCTATGCCAATAGCAATAAAAGCAGTGATAAATTTGGAGAGTTTGAAGTAGTTAGCAAAATAAATTAAAGTTTTAATAACAGCATCTGCACTTTTTACTAAGACAAAGCAGAAAATAAAGATTAAGAAGATATAAAAAAGAGGCATAGGAAGTTATTATTTAAATTAAGGTTGGAATCTAGTTAATGTTCGGGGAAAAGGAATAGATTCTCTAATATGATGAATGCCAGTAATCCAGGTAATAAATCTTTCTAAGCCTAAACCAAAACCTGAATGAGGTACTGAGCCATATAATCGGAGCTCTAAATACCAACTAAGTGATTTTTCGGGAATATTAAATTCTTTAATTTTCTTTTTTAGCAAGTTGTAATCCCAAATTCTTTCTGACCCTCCAATAATTTCTCCATATCCTTCTGGAGCAAGCAAATCATCATTAAGGACTAATTTTTTATTATTAGGGTCAGGCTGCATATAAAAAGCTTTAATTGTAGCTGGGTATTTTTCTATGAATAAAGGTTGGGAGCTTTCTTGGGAAAGTATAGCTTCTTCATCAGCGCCAAAATCTTCCCCCCATTTTATTTTAACTCCTTTTTTTTGAAGTATTTCAATTGCTTGGTTGTAGGTGATTCGAGGGAAAGGAGGTTTTATATTTTTCAATATTTTTGTGTCTCTGTTTAGAAGCTTTAATTCTTTAGAGCAATGTTTTAGTGTTTCTTGGACTAAGAAATAAACTAAATCTTCCTGGATTTTCATATTCTCTTCGTGCTGGACAAAAGCAGCTTCAGCGTCCATCATCCAGAATTCTGTCAAATGCCTTCTTGTTTTAGATTTTTCAGCCCTAAAAACAGGGCCAAAATCATATACTTTACCTAAACTATAAATTAAAGCTTCTAAATAAAGCTGGCCAGATTGGGATAAATAAGCAGGTTTTCCAAAATAGTCTATTTTAAATAAAGTGGTTGTTCCTTCACAAGCAGTAGGGGTGATAATTGGAGCGTCAGTTAAAACAAAACCCTGCTCAGCAAGAAAGCGTCTAATAGATTGCACTATTCTATCCCTAATTTTTAAAATAGCTGCTTGGCGAGGGCTTCTTATCCATAAATGACGGTTTTTTAAGAGAAAATCAGGCCCATGTTGCTTTTTCCCTAAAGGATAATTTTCAGCTAATTGAATAATTTCTATATTTTCAGCAAACATTTCCCATCCATAAGGAGATTTTTTTTCTGGGTAAACTTTACCTTGAGCTTTTATACTTGTTTCCAAGGTAATTTTTTTAACTTTATTGAAGATGTTTTCTCCAACATCTTGTCGGGAAACAACAATTTGGATATAGCCAGTTCCGTCTCTAAATTGTAAAAAACAAATTGAGCCAGAGGAGCGAATGTTAAATACCCAGCCTTTTAAGGTGACTTTTTGATTTTTATATTTTTCAATGTCTTTTAAGAATGCCATAAGAATTTATTTTTTTATTTTTAGAAATAAAAAATATTTTACCTGTTTCTATAAGGATCATATTTAAAAGGCCAATGCAAATAAGGAATATCCAGTCAAATAAGTTTAGTGGCACAGTTTTGAGTATTTTTTGAAGAAAAGGGATGTAAACAGCGCAGGCGAGCATAATTAGTCCCAAAATAACACTTATATTTAAAAGCATATTGTCAAAAGGATTGTAGTGCCAAATGTTTTTTCTTAAGTCTTTGCAGGAATAAATATAGAAAAGACTATCTATACCTAAAGCAATGAGCATGAAACTGCGAATATGTTCTAAAGTAAAATAAGGAGATTTTAGGAAATAGTTAAAGAGAAAAAGAAGGGTCAAATTATTAACTATAGTAATAATAATTATTAAAGTTTTGATTTCTTTGTCCAGTAAGGATTTTTTTTGTTCTTTTTTAGAAAGGATATTTGAGCGTTCTTTTTCTTTGGAAAGGGAAAGAGCAGGCAAGCTATCTTCAACAAGGTTTACCCAAATTACTTGATTAGCCAAAATAGGCAGGGGTTGTCCCATTAAAATACAAGCCCCAATAAGAATAATTTCACTGAAACTGCTGGCTAAAAGATAAAGGATTACTTTTTTGATATTTTGGAAAATAAGTTTTCCTTGTTCTATTGCTGAAAGAATAGTTTTGAAGTTATCATCTAAAAGTACAATATCTGCTGTTTCTTTAGTTACTTCTGTGCCTGAACCAAGAGCAATGCCAATGTCTGCTTTTTTGATGGCTAAGGCATCGTTTACTCCATCGCCAGTAACAGCAACCACTTCTTTTAATTCTTTTAAAACTTGAACAATTCTTAGTTTGTGTTTAGGTTCTATGCGAGTAAATATAGGGGTTGATTTTAAGGTTTTTTTTAACTCTTCATCGCTCATTTTTTCCATATCTTTTCCTTCAATGATTTGGTCTGCTTTAAGCCCTGCTTCTATTGCTATTGCCTGGGCAGTAAAACGGTGGTCGCCAGTGGCTAAAATAATTTTAATACCCATTGAATAACAAGCTTGAATTACTTGTTTTACTCCTTGTCTTAAAGGGTCTTTTAAGGCAACCAATCCTAAATATTTGAAGTTTTGAGGAATTTCGTCAAGTTCTTCCCTGTTTGTTCTTTTTTCAGCAAAAGCAAGAATACGCAACCCTTTTTTAGTTAGAGAATTGACTGTTTGAGTTATTTGTTTTTTTTCTTCGGTGTCTATTGAGCAAAAGTTGAGAACAGTTTCTGGGGCGCCCTTTAAAATGATTATGTTTGTTTTTTCCTCAGAAGATTTATGTAGGGTTGCCATAAATTTCTTTTCTGGATCAAAAGGAATTTCATCTAATCGGGGGAATTTTGACAAAATTTCTTTTCTTTGAATGCCTAATTGAATAGAAGATAAAAGTAAAGACTGATCTGTTTCATCTCCTCTAATTATAACTTTTTTAAGTTCATCAGATTCGTTTTCAATAATTGCATTATTGCAAAGCACTCCAGCTGAAATAATTTCTTGTTTTTGCTTTCCTTTAGTTGGTAAAATCTGAACAACGCTCATTTTCCCTTCAGTTAATGTTCCTGTTTTATCACTAACAATAGTTGTGACTGAACCTAATGTTTCTGCAGCAATAATTTTTCTAATTAAAGCTTTTTGTTTCAACATCCTTTGCACACCAATAATCAGGCAAACAGTAACTGCAATTACCAATCCTTCAGGCACTCCAGCAACAGCCACAGCAACAGAAGTAATGAACATTTCAGGAAGAGGATAACCTCTGGCTACCCCTAAAGCAAACAATAATATACATATTGTTATAATAACTCCTCCAAGCATTTTTGCTAATTTATCAGTCTTTTTCTGAAGAGGAGTTTTTTCTTCTTTTGTTTTCTTGAGAGTGCTGGCAATAGCTCCAATTTCTGTTTCTAGACCAGTAGCTGTAACAACCATTTCTCCTTTGCCTTGAATAACCCTTGTTCCTTTATAGACCATATTTTCTCTGTCAGCTAAAGGGGTTCCAGTTGGGAGTGGGTCAGTAATTTTGATAGAAGCAGAAGATTCACCTGTTAAAATAGCTTCAACAACTTGGAGATGATGAGATTTAATTACTCTTCCATCTGCTGGTACTATATCGCCACTTTCAAGAATTACTATATCTCCTTTAACTAGTTCTTTAGATTTTACAACGGTTTCTTTATTGTTCCTTCTTACTTTAGCTGTATATTCAACCATTTGTTTTAAACGCTGCAGGGTTTTTTCTGCTTTATTTTCCTGGAGAAAGCCTATTAAAGCATTAATCATTATTGCTAAAAAGATTATCAAAGAGTCAGTTTTTTCTCCTATGGCAAAGGAGATTAGCGAGGCAATAATTAAAATAATTATTAAAAGACTTTTGAATTGATTAAGAAATATTTTCAAGGAAGACATCCTCTTCTTTTTAGGAAGGATGTTTAATCCGTACTTTTTTTGCCTTTTTTTAACTTCAGTCTTAGAAAGACCTTCTGGTTTAGTTTTTAGAATTTTGAAAACTTTTGATGTTGATAAATTGTGATAGATGGGTTTATTCATTGTTTTATTTTCTTATCTTTGAATAAAGATAGTACCAGGTTTTTTGGAAGACTATATCATATGTTCCAGGATATTTAACAATTTCTCCTCCAAAGTTTTTTTTGAATCTGGTTAAACCAGGCCATTTAGTTTCATCTATTCCCCAAAAGTCATATTCTTCATACCCTTTTATTTTTGCTTGTTTAATAATTTCCCAATGAAGTATATATGGAGCCATTAAATTTCTATTTTTTGTGCTTGAAGCTCCGTAAAGATAAACTGCCCTTTTATTAAAAAAGATGACCAAATTGGCTGCCAAAGGTTTTTTGTCTTTTTCAGCAAAATAAAGGCCAAAAAAATCATTGGGGAGAGATTTAATCAGATTTTGGAAATAAAATTCTCCCCAAATTTTAAAGTTATTTCTTTTAGATGTTTCTTTAAGGAGAGAATAAAAAATTTTTATATCTTTGTTTAGCTCTTGTTCTTTGCTTTTTCTTACTTTAACATTATGTCTTTTCCCTAAGCGAATATTATAGCGGGTTTTATGATGCATTTTACTAAGAATTTCTTCTAAGTCCTGATTAAGATTTAGAATAAGAGTTTGTCCTGGTTGGACATTTTTTATTTTTTTAAGAGAAGAACTTTTAATATTCGGTTCTATTAAAGGTTCAACCCGCCAAAAAATTATTTTCTTTTTAGAATTTTTTAGAAAAAAGTTTTTTATTTCTTCAATTAAAGAAGATGAAATTTTTTTTGGCCCTCGGGGAGAGTAAAGGTAAGAAAAATTAAGAATAAGAGGTCTTTGGGTAATTAAAACAGGCTCTTTAGAAGAGTCTGGTTTAATTCGAAAAACAGAAAAACCTAATGCTTTTTGAAAATTTCCCCATTCCCACGATTGCAAGAATTCATTTTGGTAATTCTCTTTAATGAGTTGATTCCATTTTTGTTTATCAGTAATTATTTTCATTTTATTTTTTCTCTTTTTTTTATTGCTTCTCCTAAGGTAACTTCATCAGCATATTCTAAGTGAGTTCCCAATGATATACCCCTAGCCAATTTAGAAAGCCTTATTTTCGGGAATTTTTTCTTTATGATGTCTTCCAAGTATAGAAGGGTGGTTTCTCCTTCAATTGTTGGAGAAAAAGCAAAAATTATTTCTTTTATCTTGTCTTGTTTTAATCTTTTTAATAAGTCATCAATTCTTATTTCTTTTATTTTGTCGTCTTCTAAAGAATCAATTAAACCTCCAAGGATAAAATATAAACCAGAATATTTTTTTGTTTGTTCAATTGTTTGAAGTTCAGACGGAGTACTAACTAGACAGAGTATGCTTTTATCCCGCGTTTTATCCTGGCAGATAGGGCAAATTTTCCCTTGTGTATAGTTGCCGCATAATTGACAAACCTCTATAGTGGTTAAGTCTTTAATCATTTGGGAAAATTTTTCTAAATCTTTTTTTTCTTTTTTTAGCAGCCAGAAAACAAAACGTTGGGCGGTTTTTGGCCCAATTTGGGGGAATTTTGAAAATACTTCAATTAAGTTAGTGATTTGTTTTGGCCAGATCATATTTAGAATGGACTAACTGTTTTTCTTAGATTTTTGAAACTTGCTTTTTCTTCGTCAAAAAGCAGTTGAACAATCACTCCTCGTGGGCCATGACGATGTTTAGCAATGTGAATTTCAGCAACTCTTTTTTCTTCTTCTGAGCATTCTTTAATACTTCTGTCCATGCTTTTTCTGTAAATAAAAAGGACAACATCTGCATCTTGTTCTAATGACCCTGATTCTCTTAAGTCTGCTAATTTAGGAATTGCTGGAGCTCTCATTTCTGTTGCTCGGGAAAGCTGAGAAAGGGCAAGCACAGGAATGTTTAATTCTCGAGCAAGTCCTTTGAGGGAACGGGAAATTTGGGAAATTTCTTGAACTCTATTTTCAGAACTTAAAGCTCCTCCTCCTTCAATTAGCTGAAGGTAGTCAATAATTAAGAGCTGGACATTATGTTCAGCATGTAGCCGGCGGGCTTTAGTCCGTATTTCTATAATGTTAGTGGTTGGTGAATCATCTATAAAAATTGGCGATTCAGAAAGTCTAGACAATGCTTCATTTAAACGAGCAAAAGATTCGCTATCACGAGGAGAAATATGGCCTGTTCTTAATTGCCATAAATTAATATTTGCTTCAGCACAGATTAAACGATCAGTTATTTGATCTTTAGACATTTCAAGACTAAATATACCAACAGGGATTTTATGATTAATAGCTGCGTGTCGGGCAATATCTAAGGCTAAAGAAGATTTTCCAACAGAAGGGCGAGAAGCAAGAAGGATAAAATCTGATGCCTGTAATCCAGCTAATTTATCATCTAAGTCAATAAAGCCAGTTGGAACTCCTCGAATTTTTTCTTTTCCTTTGTGAAGGGCGTCAATTCTTTCAAAAGCTTCATTTAGAGTATCTTTTATATGGACAAATCCTTGTTTTAAAAAGTTTTTTGAAATAGAAAAAATTCTTTGTTCTGCTTTATCTAAAATTTTAACTGCATCCTCTTGTTCTTCATAAGCTTCGTCAATAGTTTTTATAGAGGACTGGATAAGCTTTCTTAGGGTTGCTTTTTTTTGAACTATTTGAGCATAGTTCACTACATTGCTGGAGTTTGGCACAGTATTGGAAAGATAAACTAAATAGCTGCGATTTCCAACAGCTTCTAATTTTTTGTTTTCTTCTAATTTATTAGCTAAGCTAAGAATATCAATTGGTTCTCTTTTTTGAAAAAGTTCTAAAATTGCTTGGTAAATTATTTTATGCGCTTCTTTATAAAAGTCGTCAGGAGAAAGGATATCTGCTATTTTATAAATAGCCTCATCATCAATTAATAGACACCCTAAAAGTGCCTCTTCTGCCTCAATGTTTTGAGGGGGAAGTTTTTCTGTTAGTTGTTTTTCTGCGCTCATAATAATGTTGATTATTTTTGAATACTTAATATACTATTATTATAGTTTTAGAATTGGATTAAACAAGGTATTTTTATCCTCATTTTGTCCCCAGTTTATCTTATTTGTATTTGTATGTCTAAAGTTAAGGTAATTAGAGGTTATACTATTCATTATGACCCAGAAGTTGCAGCAGGAATGGAGCATATTGCTTATGTTTTAAGCAGAGAGGAGCAAGATTCGCTTTTTGAGTCAGCTTGGCGCACTGGTGATGTGGAATTTGAAGATAGAAAAGGGAGAAACTTTGTGCTTAAGAGCAAGTCACGCTGGGAGTTTGTTTTAGAAAAAAGAAAAGAAGGCTGGTTTTAAGCTTAACTTTTAGACTAGGTAGATATGCCTATGCTGGTTTTGTTGTTAAATATTCTTAATTTTTTTAACCAACCAGATTTTACTTTAGACAAGGCTGTTATTCCTGAGCCAGTTGTTTTTTTAGAACAAAATACATCTACAGATTTGGCTGAAAAATCAATAGGAATGGAAATTAGAGCAGAAAGCGCTTTACTTGTTGATAATAATACTGGCAATATCCTTTTTTCTAAGGATCCAGAAAAAAAACATTCTTTGGCAAGCTTAACAAAACTTTTAACCAACCTTTTATTTTGGGAATATCTTGACCAGGAAAAATGGGATGAAAAATGCTTAGTTTTACCAGAAGAAGATAAACAAGCAGCGCAGATTTTTGTTTACCAGGGAGAAACAGCAAGGATAAAGGATTTAATTGAAGCAAATTTAGTTGCTTCTTTAAATAATGCTACTCAGTCTTTAGTGAATTGTTTAGAAAATGATTTAAAGGAAATGGATTTTGTTGAACTAATGAATGAAAAAGCTAAGGAAATAGGGATGAAAAATAGTGTTTTTGTTGAGCCAACAGGTTTGTCACCAAATAATGTGTCTACAGCAGAAGATGTTTATTTATTAATTAATGAATTTTTTAAGATTGAAGGACTTCAAGAAATTTTAAAGAAAAAAGCAGTAAGATTCCCTATTTTTCATGATGGTGTTAGCCGTTATGTATATTTTGAGGCTACCAATGAGCTGTTAGCTAGTTTTATTCCTGTTTATGGTAAAACAGGATATTTAGAGGAAAGTGGATATTGTTTTGCAGGGAAATTTTATATAAATAAAAACGAATATACAGTTATTATTTTAGGAGAACCAAGTTCAGAGGATAGATTTAATGATATAAAAGCTTTGACTTGGTGGGTGGCGAATAAGAATTTTAAATAAAGCTCTATGCCTTCAGGTTTAAAAGTACTTTTACTGGCTATGTTGCCAATAAATGAACTAAGAGGGACTATTCCTTTGGCAGTTCTCGTGTTTAATTTGCCCTTTTATTCTGCTTTTATTTTGTCTGTTTTAGGAAATATGATTCCTGTTTTTTTTCTTCTTTGGTTTTGGCAAAGTAGTTTTTTCTTTTTAGCGAAAAAGATTAAAATTTTTCAGAAGTTTTTTGATTGGCTTTTTGAAAAAACAAAAAAAAGATTTTATTTAAAATATCAGTTATTAGGAGATATCCTTTTATTTTTAATTGTTGCTGTCCCTCTTCCTTTTACTGGAGCTTGGACAGGCACTCTTTTAGCAAGTATTTTTGGAATAAGGTATTTTAAAGCAGCACTTCTTATTTTCTTAGGAGTACTTTGCGCTGGGATTATTGTTAGTTTAATGACTTTTGGTTCATCTTTTATTTTTAATTAAAATAAAAAATTATGAGAAAAGTGCTTCTTATTCTTATGGGAATTGTTTTAATTGTTTTAGGCCTTTATGGAGTGATTGTTTGGTGGTGGCCGTTTTTTTGGCAAGTTTTTTTAGCTTGTTTAGGTCCAATTATTTTCTTGGGAGGAATTATCTTCCTGACATTAGGTCTTTCTGATTCGTCTAAATCCCGGAAACAGATTATTGACATCCCTGAATCTGATTTAGAAGAAGAAAAGAAATAATTTTTTATTTCTGAGATTGGCAGGATTTAGCAAAATGATCATTTAATATGTTTAGTCTTGTTATTACTACTTTTAATGAGCCAAAGACATTAGAAAGATTGCTTTTATCAATTAAAAAGGCTAAATTTAAAGAAGAGTATAAAGTTTTTGTTGTTGCTCCTGATGAAAACTCTAAAAAAGTAGTTGCCAAATTCCCAGAGGTTAGATTTTTAAGAGATAAAGGAAAGGGCAAGCCATCAGCATTAAATTTTGCCTTAAAATATTTAAAAGGAGATATTGCTGTTTTTACTGATGGTGACATTTACTTTAAAGGGGGTTCAGTAGAAAAGTTGATTTTACATCTTAGAAAAAATCCAGAATTAGGAGCAGTTAGTGGTAGGCCAGTTCCAATAAATAAAAGAGATAATTTTTTTGGGTTTTTAGCTCATTTTTTAACTTTTTCCGCTCATCAGTGGAGAAAAAAGGCGAGTGCTTTAGGTGAGTATTTTGACTGTTCAGGTTATTTGTTTGCTTGCTATAAAGATATTATTCCTTTTTTGCCGGAAGATTGTTTAGCTGAAGATTCTTATATTTCTTCCTGGATCTTTAAAAAGGGTTATAAGATTGGTTATGTTGAGCAAGGAGTAGTTTTTGTAAAATTCCCCACAAATTTATCTGATTGGCTTTGTCAAAAAACAAGAACAATTACTGGGCAAAGACAGATAAGGAGCGTAAAGGAATTTAAGGACTTAAAAACAAGAAGTTTATTTGAAGAAATTAAGCAGGGGGTTTGGTTGCTCTTTATTTTTCCAAGGAATATAAAAGAATTTTTTTGGTTGATTTTGCTTTGTTTTTTAAGATTGTACGTTTGGATTAAATCCTTTTTTGTCCTTAAATTTAGAAAGGAAAAAGATATTTGGAAAAGAGTTGAAACAACGAAAAATAATTTATAAAATTTTATTGTTTAAGATTTTAAATTTTATGGTTTTTGAACAAGAAAAAATAAAAGAACCTCTTCCTGATATAGAGCGCCCTTCTATTCCTGAAGGGGAGCCTAAAATTTTAGAAAAGCAGGAAGTTCAAGAAGAAAAACAAGAGGAAATACAGGAAAAAGCAAGAGCTGTTTTCCCTTCAAGTACAGCTTTGATACAAGAGCGCAAAAAACAGGAATTTTCTAGAAAAATAGAAAATATTTTGGACGAAGATTTGGATCCTTTTTATAAAGAGTTGTCTTCAGAGCAAAAAGAAAAAATTTATCAAAAAAAAGTGCAAACAATTGAAGAAATTAAAAAAGTTTTGGAAAAAGGAAAGAATATTGCCCAAAAAGTACTTAACTTAATTAGGAAATTTTTAAGATTATTGCCAAAGGTTAATCAGTTCTTTTTAGAAAAAGAGTCGAAAATTAAAACAGAAAAAGTAATTTCTTTATTTGAAAAAGAAAGAAATATTCAATTATGATTATTTGTTTGCCAACAGATGAGGGGAATATAGACTCTCTTCTTTCAGAGAAATTAGAGAAAGCAAAATATCTTATTTTTGTTGAGGAAAGTGGCGTTGTTAATAAATGTATTTCCCTAAGGAAAAAGGACGATATTTTATTTTCAATTACTGGGAATAAAGCAGAAGTGGTAATTACTGGTAATCTTTCAGCAGAAAACTTTGATTTTTTGAGGGCTTCAGGGATTAAAGTATATGCAGGTGTTTTTGGGATAACAGCCAGAGAAGCCCTTGGCCGTTTTAAAAGAGGTGAATTAAGAGAACCAAAGGAAGAAGTTTCAGGAGTAATTAAAGGTAGAATAGTTTAAAAAATATTTTGGTATGTTTTTTTCTTTGCCTAATTTAGGAAAAGTAGAATTTATTTTTTTGTTTGTTTTTGTTTTACTATTTTTAGTATTTATCCTGCTTTTTTTGTTTAAAAAATCTTCTCTTAGAAAAAAGCAGCAGATGAAATCTTTGGAATGCGTCTTGCTTTTAGTAACTTTACCTCAAGAGAATGATGAGCAAGAGAAAAAGCCAGCAAAGTACTGGATTTCTTTAATGGAGAATTTTTTGGCAAATATTGGAGGTTTAAGTGCTGAAAAGAATAAAAAGGCAGGTTGTTTTTCTTTTGAGATTGTTTTAGATAAGCAAGGAGCTATTTCGTTTTATGTGTATGTCCCGCGTTATTTAGAGCAGTTTTTCCGCCAGCAGATTCAAGCTCAGTTCCCTGATGTTTTTATTGAGCAAGTTGAAGATTATAATGTATTCCTTCCTGAAGGGACAGTTTCTGCTGCTTATCTAAAACTCCAAAAATCTTGGGTTTTACCAATAAAAACGTACTTAAAAGAAGAGGAAGTTGACCCTTTGAATGCTATTACTAATTCTTTTTCTAAAGTTGAAAAAGGTGATGCTTTAGCTCTTCAGATTATTGCTTGTTCAGCTCCTAGTTCTTGGCACAAAAAAGGAGCAAAAATAGCTCAATTAATGCAAAAGGGGAAAGGATTTTCTGAAGCTTTAGCTGAGATAGAAAAAGGATTTTTTTCAAAGTTTTTTTCTGGGTTTATATCTGCTTTAAAAACAGAAAAGCAAAAACCAGAACAAGTTATGGAAAAACCCCGACAGTTATCGCCTATGGAACAGGAATTAGTTAAGTCTTTAGAGTATAAAGCTTCAAAAGCAGGATTTAGAGTTAATATTCGTTTAATTAGTTCGGCTAAAAATAAGCAAAAAGCAGATTTTTACCTTAACAACCTTATAAATAGTTTCTCTTTTTATAGCGGGTATGAATATGGGAATGGTTTTAAACCTATCCGAGTTGGCTCTTCAAAAAAGATCATAAATGATTTTATTTATAGAGTTTTTGATCCTTCTCTTAGCTTTATTTTGAATACAGAAGAATTAGCTTCTGTTTATCATTTTCCTGTTCCTACCTTGAAAACACCGAATATTAAATGGCTCCAGTTTAGAAAAGCTCCAGCTCCATTAGAAGTTCCAGATCAAGGAATTATTTTAGGAGAAAATATTTATCGGGGGGAGAGAAAAATTATTCGTATTAAAAGAGAAGACAGGAGACGGCATACTTATATAATTGGAAGAACAGGTACAGGAAAATCTTATTTAATGACCAATTTGGCAATTCAGGATATAAAGAATGGGGATGGTGTTTGTGTTATTGATCCTCATGGCGATTTGATTGATGAAATTTTGAAGTATGTGCCTGAACAAAGGATGAATGATGTAATTGTTTTTGATCCAGCAAATGTAGATAGACCAATTGGCTTTAATTTGCTTGAGTATGACCCGCGATATCCAGAACAAAAAACATTTGTTATTAATGAAATGATAAAGATAATAGATAAGCTGTATGATTTAAGTCGAACAGGTGGACCAATGTTTGAGCAGTATATGCGGAATGCTATGCTTTTAGTTATGGAACATCCTGAATCTGGTTCAACTTTAATGGAGATATGCGAGGTTTTAGCTAATCCTGATTTTAGAAGGTTCAAGTTAGAACATTCAAATAATAAAGTAGTGAATGATTTTTGGATAAAACAAGCAGAAAAGGCTGGTGGAGATGCTGCTCTTTCTAATGTTACTCCATATATTACTTCAAAATTGAATCAGTTTATTTCCAATGATATTATGAGGCCAATTATTGCCCAGCAAAAGAGCTCTTTTAATTTAAGAGATATAATGGATGAGAAAAAAATATTTTTAGTAAAATTAAGCAAAGGGAAGATAGGGGATATAAATGCTTATCTTTTAGGGTTAATTATTGTTGGGAAAATTTTAGTTGCTGCTCTTTCTCGAGTTGATCAGCCTGAAGACCAAAGAAAAGATTTTTATCTTTATATTGATGAGTTTCAAAATTTCATAACTGATACCATTTCAGTTATTTTAGCTGAGGCAAGAAAGTACAGGCTTAATTTAATAGTTGCCCATCAATATTTAGGTCAGCTTATTCAGGGGCAAGATACAAAAATTAGGGATGCTATTTTAGGGACAGTTGGCACTTATTTAGTTTTTAAAATAGGAGTAGAAGATGCTGAAGTATTAGCTAAAGAGTTTGCTCCTGTTTTTACAGCCAGAGATTTAGTAAATATAGAAAGGTTTAATTGTTATGTTAAATTATTAGTTGACAATCAATCTATTAGGCCCTTTAGTATGAGAGTTATTCAAAGAGAAGAGGGTAATCCAGAAATTGCTGAGAAAATTAAGGAAATATCTTCTTCAAAGTATGGAAGGCCAAGACAGGAAGTTGAGGAAGAAATTAATAAAAGACATCATTTAGTTTAATTATGTCGCTTGTATTGTATAGAAAATATAGACCACAGAGGTTTGACCAGGTTATTGGTCAGGATTTTATAGTTAAAATACTTCAAAGCGAAATAAAGCATAATCGTTTGGCTCATGCTTATTTGTTCGCTGGCCCAAGAGGTTTAGGGAAAACAACAGTAGCTAGAATTTTGGCAAAAGCAGTGAATTGTTTAAACCTAGATATTAAAAAAGAAATAGAGCCTTGTAATCAATGTGAAGTTTGTCGGGCAATTAATTCAGAAAGCTCTTTTAATTTAATAGAAATTGATGGGGCTTCTAATCGGGGCATAGATCAAATTAGAGAATTAAAAGAAAAAGTAAGGTTCCCGCCGAGTATTGGTAAAAAAAAGGTAATTATTATTGATGAAGTTCATATGTTAACTATTGAAGCTTTTAACGCTCTTTTAAAGACATTAGAAGAACCGCCAGAATTTACGATTTTTATTCTAGCTACTACTGAACCTCATCAAGTGCCAGAGACAATTATTTCTCGATGTCAGCGTTTTGATTTTAAAAAAGTTCCAGCTGACAAAATAGTGCAAAGATTGGGTAAAATTGCTCAGATGGAAAAAAAGAAAGTGCCTAAAGATGTTTTAAAGGACATTGCTTATTATTCCCAAGGATGTGTAAGAGATGCAGAAACTTTACTTGGACAAGTTTTATCTTTACCTGGTAAAGAAATCACAGCTGATCAAGCCTCCTTGTTTTTTCCTAGGCATGATTTTGGTCTGCTTTTAGATTTTAGTAGACTTCTTTTAGAAAAGAATACATCTCAAGCAATTAAAAAATTAAATGAAATTTCTGAACAAGGATTAGATTTAGATCAATTTAGACAAAACTTATTGGAATTTTTTAGAAAGTTGCTCCTTTTAAAACAAGGAGTTGATATAGAAAGTTTTACTTGGTCGGATAAAGAAAAACAAGAAGTTGAAAAAATTCTTAAGATTGCCAAGACTAAGGCTTTAGTGAAAATTATTGAAGAATTATTAAAAATTTCTACTTTTGCTCGTTATAGTCCTATTCCTCAATTTCCTTTTGAAATTGCTATTGTTAGGATAGGTTTAGATGAATAATATTGCGGGGTCGTCTAATGGTAGGACAGCGGACTCTGGATCCGTTAATCCTGGTTCGAATCCAGGCCCCGCAGCCAGATAGGATGTTTTTGAAAAGGTCTAATAATTTGTTAGTAAGAAGATTTTTTTTAAATAAGGGTTTCCACTTGACATAGTTATAATTTGATAGATTTATACAAACAAAAGCAAATTGTTAAAATTATTAAAGGAAAAAGAAGTTGATAAAATTGAAAAAGGTAGAGTAGAGAAAAATAATTTC